>CABDYC010000048.1_pt1 | contig 30566 bp, 31 predicted proteins | sample 3421511 | NCBI WGS metagenome assembly CABDYC01 (sample SAMEA5534336, study PRJEB31848) | metagenome | biome: tundra; feature: field; material: soil | place: USA | collected 2013-05 | depth 0.15 m | reverse complement strand
ATAGTGAGGCAGGAATCGCTATTTATGTGGATAGTTCCCACGTTAATCGAGAGAGCACAAATGCCGCTTGATTCGCGCTGATTCGTGAGCCATCATATGCGCAGAGGGGCTTGCCATGAACGACGAACAGACTCTTGATAACGGCGGTCAACTCCCAGAGTGGGTAGGGGAATGGAAATCCAAGGACGAAGCCAGACTCTTACGGGAAGAGGCTAAGCATCAAGTGGATTTTGCTGGAAACCTCCGCATTCAATATGAGGGTCCACAGATCGTCAGTGATTTGGTGAGCGAGTTGGCGGTGAATATCGAGGCTGCTAAGCAACTAGGATTTGCTGGGAGCGCAACGCGGAAAGCTCAAACGGAATCGGACCATGTTGCTCATGTAGAGGTGATTCTCTGTGGACCTTTTCCCCGAAAAACGCATACGAACATCTTCTACAAAAACGGCGATAATGAGATTGGTTTTCACACCCTCGAAGGAGAAGCGTTCAAACTTGTATTCATGGTTCGAGAGAACGTTAGGCTCCGAAAGGAGAACTCTGCGGACCCGATGGACGCGAAACAAGCAGCGGAATGGCTCGTTAAGCAGATGTGTGTTCGTCTCAAGAGGTAAGCACCTTCTTGCTACCAAGTGGCGTTATTTCAATCACAAATCCAGGAAAGCCCGGACCGAGGTTAGATCGTCGCTGGCGCGGACACGAAAGCCAAGGTGCCTCATGATGATCTGCATGGCTACGTTGTCCGTCAACATTTCCGCGGACACGCGGCTTAACTTTTCATCTCGCGCGACGTGGATGACACGGCAGAGCAGCTCATTTCCCAGGCCAAGTTTCTGATACTGATCGGAAACCAGCACGGCGACTTCCGCTTCATTGCCGGCGTGAAGCTTGTTCATACGCCCGACGGCGATGATCCGGCGCTCTCCCGTGCCGGGATCAGTGCGCTCGGCGACCAATACCATTTCGCGGTCGTAATCACCGAAACAGATGCGCAACAGCCGCTCATGCGCCACCCGCCGGCTCAGGCTAAGGGAGCAGAAGTAGCGCAAATAGACGCTGCGATCGGAGAGCGTCTCGTGAAACTTAACCATCAGCAGTTCGTCTTCGGGGCGGATGGGGCGGATGATAACCTGGTTTCCGTCTTTCATCGTCCAGGGCGCGACATACTGTGAGGGATAGGGACGGATGGCGGGCTTGGGCAACTGGTCAAGCGTGACGCCCGAGCCATGCAAAACGACGCGAGCATCGAGTGCCAGAAAGCGCTCCGGGGAAGCCAGCAGAGGATTGATGTCAATTTCCGCAATCCAGCGCTGTTCGAGCACGAGTTGACTGAAGCGGACTAAGAGGTTCTCCAGGGCCGCCAGGTTGACCGGCTTGCGTCCGCGGACTCCCTTAAGGGCGGTGAAGATTAGTGTTTGTTCCATCATTCTCTGAGCGAGAGTCGTATTCAGCGGCGGAAGCGCCAGGGCGCGGTCTCGATACACTTCGACAAGCAAGCCACCGGAGCCGAACAAGACGACCGGCCCAAACTGCGGATCGACGCTGCTCCCGAGAATCAGTTCGTAGCCATCCAGCTTCACCATCGGCTGCACAGTGACGCCAGAGAACTGATCCGGGCCAGCTTTCTCCGCGACGGAAGCCTGGATGGCGCGATAGGCGGAGCGGACCGCCGCTTCATCTTGCAGGTTCAGTTTGACTCCGCCCACATCCGTCTTGTGCGTGATGGTTTCGGAAAAGACCTTCAGCACAACCGGAAAGCCAATTTTCGAAGCCAGTCTGGCGGCCTCGTCTTCGCTGGCCGCGAGGAGCGTTTCAACCGTGGGGATGCCGTAGAGTGACAACAACTGCTTCGATTCAAGCTCGGTAAGCAGAGCGCGGCCATGGCTGCGCGCATTCTGGATGATTTGCGCGACCTGATTGCGGGATGCGCTCTCCAGCTCAGACGGTTCCGTGAGTGTGGGAGTTTCGTATAGTCCGCGAAGGTTGTAGGTGTAGCGCCACATGTAGGTGAAGGCCCGCGCCGCGGTATCGGGATAGGGAAAGGTCGGAATGCCCGCCGAATTCAGGGCAGCTTCGCCGGCAGCAACACTGTTCCCTCCCATCCAGCTGGCGAGCACGGGCTTGCCAGACCCTTTGGCGTAAGGCTTCAAGCGTTCTGCAATCTGTGAAGGGTCGGTCAGCGCCTGCGGGGCAAGGATGACCAGGAGGCCATCACTGTTTGGGTCTTGGGAAGCAATTTCGAGGGCGCGAGCGTAGCGTTCAGGATCCGCATCGCCGAGAACGTCAATCGGATTGTTATGACTCCAGTGGGCGGGAAGGAGCTCATCCAGACGGCGCATGCTTTCGGGGGAAAGCTCAGCCAGTTCTCCGCCATTCGCCACCAGCGAGTCGGTGGCCAGGACTCCAGGTCCGCCAGCATTGGTGAGGATGGTAAGCCGCGGACCTTTGGGGCGGGGTTGCCGGCCGAGCACCTCCGCCATATAGAAAAGGTCCGCGATATTGTGGACCCGCAAAACTCCCGAGCGGCGGAAGGCCGCGTCCAGCACTTCGTCGTTGCCGGTAAGCGCCCCCGTATGCGAGGCCGCAGCGCGTGAGGCTGCTTCGGAGTGGCCAGCTTTGATCACGATGATCGGCTTGGAAAGGGCGACTTCGCGGGCTGCGGACAAGAAAGAGCGCGCATCTCCGACGGATTCCATGTAGAGCAGGATGCTCTTGGTGTGGGGATCGTCGCCGAAGTAGTAGATCAAATCGCCCCAAGTGACATCCAGCATCGAACCGGTAGAAACGATCGCGCTGAAGCTCACTTCTTCGCGGTGGCTCCAGTCGAGGATCGCGCTCAGAAGCGCTCCACTTTGACTCAGGAACGCGACGTTGCCCGCAGGCGGCGCATCCTTGGCGAAGGTGGCATTCAAGCCCAACGCCGGATTCATGATGCCCAGGCAGTTGGGGCCAATCAAGCGCATGGAACCGCGGCGCAACTGCTCTAGAATCTGCTGTTCGAGTACAGCGCCTTCCGCGCCAAGTTCCTTGAATCCAGAAGAAATCACCACCGCGGATTTCGTGCCGGCATCCACGCACTCTCCAATGATCTGCGGTACAGTTGCTGCCGGGGTGGCAACTACAGCCAAGTCCACTGGGCCGGGGATGTCGCGAATGCTCTTGTAAGCTTTGAGCCCCAGCACTTCGTCATGCTTCGGGTTGACGGCATATACTTTGCCTTGAAAGGAGCCGTGCAGCAGGTTTTCCAGAATGGCTCGGCCTATGGTGCCGGGACGACCGGTCGCGCCGATGACGGCCACCGAACTGGGAGTGAACATTGCGTCCAGGCCGCACTTCTCGGGGGTGGTTTGCTCATCTTCATTATTCAGCGGTCGTCCCACGAGACCCGCCTCGGTCGAACCCATAGAAGCTCCTCATCCCTCAACCTAGCCGCGGCGAAAACCGCCACCTCAAGGATAGACTATCGGCGAATGTTTAGGATTCTTTAAGCTTCCAGCGCTGCAGGGTGCCGCGATGCTGGTCAACCGCGAACTGTAAGCACGGGACACGCAGCATGCGCCACAATGTGCTGGGCCGTGGTATGGGACAGGTGGGTAACGGTGCTCCCTGCTCCATGGGTTGGGCGCACACCGAGAACAATTAGATCTGCCGCCCGAGTTTTCATGAAGCATTTCCTGCGATTTGCCTCAATACCACGATTCCTGAGTGCAGAACACCGTGTGCGGCATTATCAGCTACTGCCTCGTGGGGGCGCGTGGGTCACGCCCGGCCTCCGGTAAGGGGCACGGCATTCGTCACCACTGGTTCGAAGGTCTGCTTGATCGCCAGCGCGCGCGATACCAGACACAGCCCCTGGGCCTTATGTAAGAGCTTGATCGCGCGGGCCTGTTCCGCTTCTTGCGGAACCACCAGATTGGCGCGAATCACCACTTCACCGAAGCCGTAGCCTGTCTCAGCCTTGCTGATGACGGCTTCCACTTCCACCTGCAGGTCGGCGTACTCAAACTTCGAGTATTCTGCCAGTGTCCGAAAGGTAGTCGTATAGCAACTCGCGACGGCGCCCAGCAACAAATCTTCCGGTGTCCATCTGCCCTCTAAGCCCCCAAAAGCGGGCGGCGAAGTGAAATGGATCGCGTTGGGCGCGGAACTGGATTTTGCCAGGCCAGTCCGGCCTGAGGCCCACCAGGCAACTACTCGAAACCGATGTTCTTCCATGGTGTTATCACCTTTCTCTGTGTTGGCGCATTTCAATCGCGACATGCATCGAGGACTCAGCCAGAAAGTCGGAACGTTACGGTGGCGGTGACTTCCATCCACTTCCACACGGTTCGCCACTCAGCAGGAATGGGCGTAGGGCCAATCCTTGAAGCCTTCGATCACACCCGGTACCGGCATGGGGCGTCCGCTTCCCTCGATTCTCCTCGGAGAGGTTTATGGTGACCATGTTTGAAGTCACGGCGTTTTGTGATCCTGATCACAGGATGGCCGGTGATACAATCGGTGCTGGAAGTGGTGGCTAATGCGCGCTCCCTACGGGCTGAACATCCTCGACAACTGCCTGACCTGTCCGGTGCGGGAGGAGCATCTATTCTGCAATCTGCCTGTGCCCGCCGTGCAAAAGCTGAACGAGATCAAATCCACCGCGGTCTACCCAAAATCCGCGATGCTGTTTATCGAGGGCCAGCAGCCGCGTGGGGTATTTGTGCTTTGCGCGGGGAAGGCGAAGCTCTCGACGTCGTCCACCGAAGGCAAAACCATCATCACTAAAATCTCGGAAGCGGGAGATGTTCTCGGGCTCAACGCCACAATTTCCAATCGGCCTTATGAAGTGACTGCCGAGATGATTGAGCCGGGCCAGGCAAATTTCATTACCCGCGACGCGTTACTCCACTTTCTGCGTGAATATGGAGAAGTGGCGGTGCGAGTCGCGGAGCAGTTAAGCCGCAATTACTACACGGCGTATGAAGAGATCCGGACGCTGGGACTCACTACCTCCCCCTCGGAAAAATTCGCCAAGTTGCTGCTGGGATGGTCCCACACACAAGGCAATGACGATCCTCTGCAAGTGAAGGTGACGCTCACGCATGTGGAAATCGCCGAAATGATTGGCACGACCCGTGAAACCGTCAGCCGCCTGTTCTCTGAATTCAAGAAACGGCAATTAGTTCAGTTGAAGGGCGCCACGCTGGTCATCCGCAACAAAGCCGCGCTGGAAAAAATGGTCAACTCCTGACCACCGCGATTTTCTGATCCGTGTTTGGGCGATTGCAGAACTCAAGCAGCCTGCACCCAACTACGCCACTTGTGTTTGTTCCGCTTCGAGCCGGCTGACTTCCCGGTGTAACCAGTCGCTAAGGGCTTCCTCCATCTCTTTTTGTGTGCCGGTGCGGTAGAGGGAGTCGATGGTCTGGCCTTTGTCGTTCAGTGGAATGAATCGGCACGGCACTTCTTGCTCGCGGAGTTCGGGGGGAACAAGCTGCGTCAGCAGGCATTCGCTGCAGGGGTGCGGCCGGGCAGGATCGCTAAAGTTCAGGCAGCTCGGAGAATCTTCAAAAATGTACGGGGCGCGCCATGGCGCATGGGGCGAGCGACCATACCCGCCGTCTTCCAGGAATTTCAATTCGAACCGCAGGACTTCGAGAAGATCGCGATTGTTGTGTGACATGGCCTAACCTCACAGCATAGCTTGGCAGAGCCCAGGATCTGACCCATAGGACGGAAGTCACCAAACTATGTGATCAGAATCACTCGTGACGGGACAGTCTAGAAGCCAAGCATGGTCTTGAAGTATGGCTGCGGCAAACCAATGCCGACTTCGGTTTCCGTCCCTCAGCTGCTGACCGTCAAGACGGGACATCTGGCATGGCTTATAACCTCATGAGTGAGTGCCCACGGTATATGCGCGGCTACCCGTGGAGAGGGCGTTCGGTTCGCGCCCATGACGATCAACTCAATCTTGTGTGCCGCTGCGACATTCAGGATTCCTTCCGGCAGGAAATCCATTCCGGCTACATACTCTGGCTCCACAGCCAGCTTCGCGCCGGGTGGAAGCAATGCCTTCAACTTCCTCATGCTCTCCTCTCGCATCGTACGCTGCCACGTCATAAATTCCTCAGCAGCGTAAGCCGACGGGCCGTAAGCTGCCGGGCCGAGATCAGGGGTCGGCATCGGCGGCACCATGTGCAGAAGTACAAGCTTCGCCTGATAGTCTTCGGCCAGGGAAAGGGCATACGGGAAAGCTTTCGCGGAAGCCGGCCCGAAATCGGTGGCGAAAAGGATTCGCCCGAACTCGACCGTGCCCGAGCCTGCGGGCGGGACATGCGGACCAACTGTGAGCACTGGGCACGGAGCCAGGCGCAAGACCTCTTCAGCAACCGACCCTAGTGCGAGCTTTTTCAGTCCGCCCCGTCCGCGGGTACCCAGCACCAGCAGATCCACGTTCTCACGCTGAATGACCGAAGCCAGAACGTCCCATACTGGACCCTGTTCAAGCAGCAGGTGATGGTTGAGATCATTAAACCGGGCTTCCTCGCCGAGGCTCTTCATCTGCGGTTCCGCTTCAAGCCAGGGGCGGTTCAGTTCCCGGGGCAACGGTTCTAGCGGGATCTGCTCACGCGGCTCCGGCGGAATTGCGTGCACTACCGAGAGCGTAGAACTGTACCGGCGTGCAATCGCAATGGCGTAGGCGAGCGCTCGTTCTGAGGCATCCGAGAAGTCTGTGGCAATTAAAACCTGCTTGAATGCAATGCTCTGCTTCCGATCGTGTATCTGTGCAAGCGCTGACATAAGTGCCTCCTGCGTGGGGTCAAGCTGAGTCCCACCGTCTCGCTGCGATTCCGCTTTGTTGGGTTTCCGACCGTTGTTGGAGGGGAACGACTAAGATTCCGGCTGGGTCAGAAACGACGGTCATTTTTCTCGAGCATTCGACACAAAGCCAGAAGAGCTCGAGCGTGGCTACCTTTTCTGGTGCGGCCGATCCAACTGCCACATGGAAAAGTCTGCCTTCATGCAAATACCGGAATGTGACCGAGCAGGCGGGGTTCGCACATGTCGATACCATAGCCGCCTCCGAGGTTGCGTGTCCAAAGCTTCAGGTTCAACTGCCTTGATCAAATTGGGACACCCGGCCAATAATAACCCTACTATTCCATCCTGGAGGGTGAAGTGACGCGGAGCACGACTGACGGTGATTCCTGTCACTAGGTCGAGTTCAGGAAAGAGCGGAGTGGCGGCATCGGGATACAAGGTCATATCTGTAGATAAGGGACATTTTGCGAAAGTTCTTGCAGAACCTGTTCCACCAGGTTTCGCATCGCGAATTCGATTGCCGGAGAAAGATTGGTTCCTGGTTCGAAGGTTTGCCCTTCGACTCCGTAGATGATCAACTGACGTGGCAACTGGTTCAAGGCGCGGCTCAACTCGACTGCCTCTGCGAGACTGAAGGCGTGAGTTGAATCCCGAAACATTGATGCGGGCAGCGGACGGAGGGCCGCATCGAAACGAGTGACCGTTCCTGGCGCGGCACCGGAGCGCACGGCGTCGATCAAAAGGACGCGGTCAGCGCCTTTCCACAGTTCCATCAGGGCGGCGCCCTCACCCGTGTGCTCCAGCACGCGGCAACAGATAGAAGCCTTCTCCTTGAGGCGCTGAACGGCGACCAGCCCGGCAGCATCATCGCTGCGATAGGCATTGCCGATGCCGATCACCAGAAATCCTGAGGGAGTGTTTTGCATTGCGGTTCAGCTTTGCTCCGGAAGGCTTGGTTACGCGCGCTCGATCTCTAGCCGGAGAAAATGGGTCGCACACGAGATGCATGGATCATAATTCCGTACCGCCTGCTCGCATTGCCAGCGAAGATCCTCTTCCGAAAGATTCAAGAACTTCGAAACAAACTGCCCCAGATCTTGCTCGATGGTTTTCTGGTTTTGTGAGGTCGGAGGAACGATCTTTGCCTCCAGGATGGCACCCTGCTCGTCAAGGCGGTAGCGATGATACAGAATGCCCCGAGGCGCTTCGGTGCAGCCATAGCCAGTGGCGGCGCGCGGATGAATCTCGATGGCTGGTTTCTCCGGCCGCTCATACTGCTCGATAATCCGCAGAGCTTCATCGCAGGCGTAAACGATTTCGACGCTACGGACGATGATGCTCTTGAAAGGGTTCCGGCACACAGGCGCCAGCCCAGCTTCCCGCGCTGCTTCCTGTGCCAGGGGAGAGAGCCGGTCAAAGTTCAGGCTGTAGCGAGCCAGCGGCCCAACAAAGTACGCACCCTGCGGCTTGAGCACGGAGTGCAGGGCATTGGAGTGTTGCACATGCTCCTCAGTGAAGTTGGCCTCGTACTCACTGATCGGGATAGCCAGCCCACCATTGGAGACTAGCCGGCCGTCGTTGAATGGATATTCATGGGGATGACGTAGCGCGACAAAAATGTAATCCCGCTCAAAGTCCGGAAAAGGCATGCCGGCCACCCAGCGCACGGTTTCAAGAGCTGCGTCCCGCGCCCACTTCAGGCGTTCCGCCAGATCAGACAATTCGCTCCGTGACGGCAGTTTGTAGAACCCTCCGACTCGAACATTAACGGGATGGATTTCTCTCCCACCCAGCAAAGTAACGATCGCGTTTCCGGTCTTTTTCAATTGCAGGCCGCGCTGGACCACGCCGGGATGGTCTTTGGCCATTTGCATCGCGTCCTGATAGCCAAGAAAGTCAGGCGCATGCAGCATGTAGACATGAAGCGTGTGACTCTCGATCCACTCGCCGCAGTAGATGAGCCGCCGCAATTCCCTTAGTTGCCCATCGACCTTTACCCCGCACGCGTCTTCCATCGCATGTACGGCGCTCATTTGGTAAGCGATCGGGCAGATGCCGCAGATTCTGGCAGTGATGTCCGGGGCTTCCGCGAAATTGCGCCCACGCAACAAGGCCTCGAAAAAGCGAGGGGGTTCGTAGATCTTTAGCTTCACCTCCTGAACCTGATCGCCCTTGAGCTTGACGTACAGCGCGCCTTCGCCTTCAACTCGGGCCAAAATGTCAACCTTGATCGTTCTAGTCGGTTGCTTGCTCACGTGCGTTCACTCTCCTCGCTCGCCTTCCGGAACTGCCAGGCCCAGGCATTGAAGCTGCGGAAGGCGCGTGTGATCTCCGCGTTGTTCTGGCCCAGAATGCGGAACTGATTGCTGAGCGACTCCGTATTGGGGCTCTCCATAGGACCGAAGCAGCCGTAACATCCCCGGTCAAAGCTCGGGCACAGCGCGCCGCAGCCCGCGTTGGTAACAGGCCCCAGGCACGCGACGCCTTGCGCCACCGCAATGCAGACGTTGCCCTTGCGTTTGCACTCCAAGCAGACACTGTAGGTCGGGGCATTCGGTTTGCGCCCGGCCAGCGTGGCCGTGATCAGCTCGATAAGCTGGTGCTTGTTGATGGGACAGCCGCGCAGTTCGAAATCCACGGGCACATGTTCGGCGATGGGCGTGGAGAGCTTCAGCGTATTGATGTATTTCGGGGTGGCGTACACCACGCGAATAAATTCATCCACATCCTTCCAGTTTCGCAAGGCTTGGATGCCGCCGGCGGTGGCACAGGCCCCAATGGTGATCAGCGTCTTGCACTGTCGGCGAACTTCCTGGATGCGTTGGGCATCGTGGTAGGTCGTAATCGAGCCTTCGACCAATCCGATGTTATACGGCCCCTTGAGCATGGAAGAAGAGGCCTCGGGAAAATATGCGATGTCAATAGCGGCTGCTATGCCCAGCAGTTCATCTTCCGCGTCGAGCAAACTCAACTGGCAGCCGTCGCAGGAAGCAAACTTGAAGACTGCGATCCGTGGCTTGCGTCTGACTTTAGAGCTCATGTTTTTCCAGTAGCGGCCGCATCCGGCCATAGGAAAAGATGGGGCCGTCCTTGCAAATGAAGTGCGGGCCATATTGACAGTGTCCGCAGAAACCGACCGCGCACTTCATGTTTCGTTCCATGGAAAGGTAAATGTTCTCCCGGGCGAGTCCATGAGTTTCCAGATCGCGGGCGACAAACCGCATCATAATCTCGGGTCCGCAGGCGAAGGCCAGCGAACGCGCGGGTTGCAGCCGCGCATACTTGAAGAGCGTTGTGACCACGCCCACATGACCGCGCCAGCTCAACCCGCCATAGTCAACGGTCACCAACACCTGCGTCTCGCGTTGCCTTGCCCAGGCAGCCAGTTCCTTGCGATAGAGCAGGTCGCGGGGACTGCGCGCGCCATAGAGAATCACCAGACGCCCATACTTTTCGCGGTTATGGAGAACCTCGTAGATCACCGGGCGGAGCGGGGCCAAGCCGATTCCACCCGCTATGACAAGAACGTCCCGACCCTCGGCCTTCTCCACCGGCCAGCCGGTCCCAAATGGACCTCGGACCCCAACCGCTTCGCCCACTTCGCGACTTACCAGCATGTGGGTGGCCTGACCGACGGAGCGCACGGTGTACACCAGCCGGTCGCGCTCAGCCGGGTCGCCGCTGATAGAAATGGGCAACTCGCCGACGCCAAACACCCACAGCATGCTGAACTGCCCCGGCTGGAACCGGTTCCCGCCCTCTCCGTTGGACGCTTCCAACGTCAGGGTAAAAGTATCGGCAGTCTCCTTGACCACTTGCCGCACGGAATACGGCTGCGGGAGCATGGGGTCGGTAGCGTCTGATGTGGCCATCGTCATCGTCCAACTGCGTAAACGTCGAGCAACTGAAGACGCGTCGCCTCCAACCGCTGCTCCATAATGCTGGCAAAGCGTTTCAACATCTCATAACCGAGATCGTGGTTCTCCTCGCATTTCGTACGCAAACACTTGCCATCCAGAGCAATCGCGCGCACGGTTTCGACGGCGTGCGCGTGAACCCTCCACTGGTAGGGCGGCAGCAACCACGACCATCCCAAAACCTCTCCCTCGCTCAGGGTTGCCAGCATGACCGGCTTGCGTTGGGGCGCAAAAATCTCCAATGCCACCTTGCCGGACCGAATCAGGTAGAACTCGTTGGCTTCCTCGCCCTCCTTGAAGATGTAGGTGCCCGCGTCAAACCGCACGTTGGAGGCGCACCCGGTTAGCAGGTTTGTGTAGTACGACTCGAGACCGGCGAAAAAGGAGTGTTCAGCGATGATGCGTTCAAGGGTTTCCATGGCTGCTTTCCTTGGAAGAGGCCGGCGACTCCCGGATGGCGCGGACCTCCTCTGTGATATCAATGCCCACCGGGCACCAGGTGATGCAACGGCCGCAGCCGACACAGCCCGAACTCCCGAACTGGTCGATCCAAGAGGCCAGCTTGTGGGTCATCCACTGGCGATAGCGAGCTTTTGGCGTGGCGCGAATGCTGCCCCCGTGTATGAAAGAGAAGTCCATGGTGAAGCAGGAATCCCACTTCTGCCAGCGTTCGGCATGCTCGCGTTTCAAGTCCGTAACGTCCTCCACTGTGGTGCAAAAGCAGGTGGGGCAGACCATGGTGCAGTTGGCGCAACTGAGGCAGCGCGCGGCGACGTTGTCCCACCGGGGATGATCGAAGTTCCGGTAGAGCAGATCTTTGATGTCAACGGTGTCCATTTTGCGGCCCATCTCCTGGGCCGCTCTGGCGACCACGTCCTGTGCCGCCGCTCGTTCGGGTTGCTCTGCGGTTGTGTGAGGGATCTCTTGAAGGACATCGCTGCCCAGTTCCGTGCCAACCTCCACCAGGAAGTAGTGACGCCCGTGGCGAAGGACTTCCGTCAAAGCCAGATCAAATCCGAAGCTGGCTTTGGGCCCTGTGTCCATGGATACGCAGAAACAGGTTCCACCCGCCTGGCCGCAGTTGATCGCCACTGTGAACACTCGCCCCCGCCGCGACTTGTATCGCGGGTCGGTATAAGCGCCGTTCAGGAAGACGCGGTCTTGAATGGCGATGGCATGCAACTCACAGGAGCGCGCGCCAATAAAGGCCATTGTGCGCGCCTCGCAGGGTTCCTCTTTGATTTGGAGGGAGCCGCCTTCTCGCGTGGCTTGCCACAGGCGGACGACAGGAGGATGAAGAAACTTTTTCCAGGAATGTGGGCCAACCACGTAGCCAAATAGGGCCTGATCGTTGCGTCTTTTGAGCCGATACGTACCGCCGTTCTGCTCCTCGGTCCACCCCACCGGCAGGTCGGCCGCGGAGTTTAGTTCGTCGTAGACGATGGCGCCATCGCGGACTGTCGGTCCTAGTATCTGATAACCTCTCTTGGTCAACGCGTCCAAGAGTTGCTGAAAATCTCTGCTTTGCAGCACGTATTCGACTGTCTCGGTCACCAGGGATCCTACTCGAACCGCCACGCCGCAGACTGCTACCAGATCGGCGTGCCATTCTTGTCGCGGAAGATAAAGGTTGCACCGCCGCGGGTGACTTCCCGGGCAAAGATCGTTTCCACGCCTTCAAACTGCACCTTCGTGCCAACTACTTCAACCACATCGCCCTTTTTGAAGACAAGATCGTAGGTTCTTACGAACTTCGTGGTTGCGAGGTGGACCTCAATCATATTGCCGGTAGACAACCTCAGGATCAGATGCGAGCCCATACCACCGCTCACCGGGCACTGACGGTCTCTTACCTCTTCCACTGTTCCTTTGAACGTGGCTTCGGCCGCCCGGTCATACTTCGGAACGGCAACGCCCGGTGCGGACTTCAGCCCCGCAGCAGCCGGGGTTATTGTCAGGACCAGCGCAACAGCCGTAAGAATCAGAAGAATGATGCGTGAGGTTTTCATGAGCAAACTCCTGCTAAACATCCAGAACTCGATCTTTATGATTTCAAGTGTGGACCCTCTTACCCCCATTGCGCTGTGATTATGATCACCAAGGGCTGTGAATGAGCACCAGCAGCGAATCCAGAACCAACAATGACCTGGCGCGGCAACAACGTCAGCGGGCGCTTTAGCTGGTTGCGGGGATTGCGACTTGTGATCTCGCTCGCGTTCGCCCGTGACTCGTATCACAGCCACTTGGCTTCGCACTTTCGGACAATATCTCTTAAGGCAAACATGGAGATACATGTTCAAAATCCTGCACGCTGAGTTCCTGGCGCCGGGCATCAAGCGGTTCGTCATCGAGGCGCCACGCATTGCACATAAGCAAAAGCCGGGACAGTTCGTAATCCTGAGGGTGTACGAACAGGGCGAACGCATTCCGATCACCATCGAACACTCCGATCCCGAGCGCGGTACGATTCGCATTGTGGTGCAGTCGGCCGGCAAAACTACCCACCTGCTCAATTCATTGAATAGCGGCGATGACATCCTGGATGTGGTGGGGCCGCTGGGGAAACCGTCGGAGATCGACAAGTTCGGCACGGTGGTGGTGATGGGCGGCGGTGTGGGTACGGCGATGGCTTACCCGACGGCGGCCGCGCTGAAGCGGGCCGGCAATCGCGTGATCTCGATCGTCGGGGCGCGCAACAAAGAGCTCGTCATTCTGGAGCGTGAACTGCGCGAGGTCAGCGATGCGCTGATGATTACGACCGATGACGGAAGCTATGCGGACAAGGGCTTCGTCACGGACAAGCTGCGGCAGTTAATCGAGAACGGCACGCGGATCGACCTGGTGCTGGCCATCGGTCCCATCCCAATGATGAGAGCGGTGGCGGAGATGACGCGGAAAGAGCACATCCGCACCATCGTCAGCCTGAACCCGATCATGATCGATGGCACTGGCATGTGTGGCGGCTGCCGCGTGCTGGTGGACGGAAAGAGCGAGTTCGCCTGCGTGGACGGCCCCGAGTTCGATGCGCACCGCGTGGATTTCGCCGTGCTGGTGCAGCGCAATTCGATGTACCGGGCGGCGGAGCAGAAGTCGATGGAAGAATTCCAGCGCGGGACCGAGTCGCAGCTCGAGACCGTTCCTGCCGGACGCAACGGTGCGTGCGCGATGCCAGGAGGCGGCCGGTGACACAACCCACCAAACAGTCCTCGTTGAACGTTCTGCCCCTGAAAGAGCGGATGAAGATCCCCCGGCAGCATATGCTGGAGCAGCCTCCGCTGTTGCGAGCCACTAATTTCACCGAGGTGAACCTGGGCTATTCCGAGGAACTGGCGCGGCAGGAAGCATTGCGCTGTCTGGAGTGCGCCAAGCCCGCTTGTACGAAGGACTGTCCGGTCGGCGTCAAGGTGAAAGACTTCGTGGAGTTGATCGTGGCCGGCGACTACCTGGGCGCGGCGGCCAAGATTCGCGAAGACAACGTGCTACCGGCCATCACCGGGCGGGTGTGTCCGCAGGAAGACCACTGCGAAGGCGGTTGTTTGATGGGCAAGAAGGTTCAACCGCTGGGAATTGGATATCTGGAGCGCTTCGTCGCCGACTATGAACAGCGTCATCTGGATATCAGCAACCTGCCCAAGGCGCCGCCGACGGGCAAGAAGGTCGCCATTGTGGGCAGCGGCCCCTCCGGCCTCACCGCGGCGGGCGATCTCGTCCAGAAGGGACATCACGTCCACGTATTCGAGGCGCTGCACACACCGGGCGGCGTTTTGGTGTATGGCATCCCCGAGTTCCGGCTGCCCAAACAGATCATCCGCGAGCAGATTGACTACATGCGCGCCATGGGCGTGGAGTTTGAAACGGACGTAGTGGTCGGAAAGACCGTGACTCTCGATGAACTGATGGAAGAAGAGGGTTACGACGCGGTGTTCATTGGAACGGGCGCGGGATTGCCCCAGTTCATGAATATCCCCGGGGAACATCTGAACGGCGTCTATTCTGCGAACGAGTTCTTGACTCGCATCAATCTGATGCACGCTTATGAGTTTCCCAAATATGACGAGCCCATGCTCGATCTCCACGGCAAGGAAGTAGCCGTGATTGGCGGTGGCAACACGGCGCTCGATGCCATTCGCTCGGCGTTACGGCTGGGCGCGAGCAAGGCGTACGTGATCTATCGTCGCAGCGAGGCTGAGATGCCGGCGCGCAAGGAAGAAGTGAAGCATGCCCAGCAGGAAGGCATCGAGTTTCGAGTGCTGACCAATCCCATCGAGTTCCTGTCGGATGGCAAGGGCTGGCTGAGCGCCGTGCGCTGCATGCGCATGGAACTGGGCGAAGCGGACGCCTCCGGACGCAGGCGCCCGGTGCCGGTCCAGGGCTCGGAGTTCGACCTGACGTTGTCGGTTGCTGTCATCGCGATTGGCACGGGGGCGAATCCGCTAATCCAGAGCACCACGCCGGGTCTGAATACCAACAAGCGGAATTACATCGAGGCGGACCCGATGACCCAGCGCACGTCGCGAAGAGGTGTTTTCGCGGGCGGTGACATCGTCACCGGAAGTGCGACGGTGATCCTGGCCATGGGTGCTGGACGGCGCGCCGCGAAGTCGATCCACGAGTATCTGACCGCCTCTGGCGAGTGGTGAGAGCTTCAATGTGACGCCCCTCACCGTGACTGGTGCTTAAGGTCACCGCCTCAGGAACAGAGAAGCCCTTTAATCACAACTGACCGGATGCGCGGCGGCCGGAGTGACAGGAATTTCGCGCTGGGAGTAAGTCAATGAGAGACCAAGACCTTCTAAAGTGTCCGTTGCTCCAGGGACTCGACCCGATGAACCGGGCCGAACTCTTGGGCCTGCTGAACGACAGCGGCGTCCGGGAAAGGCTCGAAAAGTGTATAGCCGAACACGCCACCGCCGCGGATTCGACAAAGGAGCCAGCGGCAGCATATGCCCCGGTAAGACAGCCGGGGGATTTCGAAAAGGAAGTTCATAGCTGGAACCCGAAACATTCCACTTGGAACAGAAGTCCAAAGGAGTAAAAGCGCTAAAAAGGCGCGAAAACAGGCGGCGACTCCTGGGTTGCTGTGACCGGTATCACAGTCAGGGGTGCCTCCTGTCATAGCCGGGCCAAGGGCTAAGGTCGAAGATTGCGATAGTGAAGGAGCGGCCACGATGATGCTAGCCTACAGGCTTCTCCGGTTGGTTGAGACCCACTCTGATGCCTTGGCGGCCGGACTTCTCGAAAAGACGCAGAGCTCCCCCTGGCTGCCTGGCTACAACAACGTACCCGCCGAAGAACTCAAGCAGCGGGTGTACGAAATCTATCGCCACCTGGCAGACTGGCTGCTGGGCAAGAGCGAGTTGGATGTGGAAAAACGCTACTTGGAGGTTGGCGCAAGGCGCGCCCAGCAGCGCGTGCCGCTAAGTCAGCTCATCTGGGCGATCATCCTGACCAAGGAAAACCTTTGGGACTTCCTGAAACAGGAAACGGTTCCGGATCGGCCCGCAGAAGTCTCCGGCGAACTCGAAGTAGAACAACTATTAGGTCAATTTTTTGACCGCGCCATCTACTACGCGGCGCTCGGTTATGAGCGGTCGTTTGTGTCGGAGCCGGTGGGGAGGTGGGCGCCGGTGGATTAGCACGGACAAAGGGGGAAGCAAGGATGTCCTGGGAATTTGACTACAAGAAAAAGTTGCGAACGGCAGAGGAGGCGCTGCGCTGCGTGCAGTCGGGGATGCGGGTCTACATTCAGCCGGGATGCGCCGAACCTGAGGCCTTGGTAGAGGCGCTGATGCGCCGCGCTCCCTTTGTGCATGACGTGGAAATCGTTCATATGATGACCATGGGGGCTGCGCCTTACGTGGCGCCAGAGATGGCAGGACACTTCCGGCATAACGCAATGTTTATCGGTGCCAATGTGCGCGACGCCATCAACGAAGGCCGGGCCGACTACACGCCGATCTACCTGAGTGAGATTGAAGAACTTTTCGAGAGCGGCGCCATGCCGATTGATGTGGCCCTGCTGGAACTCTCTCCTCCCGACTCACACGGTTTCTGCAGCTTCGGCGTGGGAGTGGATACGTCGCTCACTGCGGCCAAATACGCCCGCTACGTGGTGGCGCAGATCAACGATCAGATGCCACGCACCTTCGGTGACAGTTTTGTTCATGTGAGTGAGCTTGATACCGTCGTGGACTCCTCCCGGCCTCTGTGCCCCATGAAGCTGCCACAAGCCACCGAGATGCATAAGGCCATTGCGCGCAAAGTCGCAGATTTGATTGAGGACGGGGCCGTACTGCAGACTGGCATCGGCGGAATCCCGGATGCTGTGCTTCCTTTTCTTATGGATCGCAAGGATCTCGCGGTCCACAGCGAACTGGTTTCCGATGGCGTGGTTCCTTTGATCGAAGCCGGCGTGATCACGGGGGCGCGCAAGAGCTTCAAGCCGCGGAAGATCATCCTTGGATTTGCCCTTGGCACGAAACAGTTGTTCGACTTTGTCGACAACAATCCGATATTCGAGTTCCATCCCACCGCCTATAGCAACGACCCCGGACTAATTGCCCGAAACGACAACATGGTGGCGATCAACTCCGCGCTGCAGGTCGATCTCACCGGTCAGGTCTGCTCCGATTCGATCGGAAACCAGTTCTACAGCGGCATTGGCGGACAAGTGGACTTCCTGCGTGGGGCTTCGCGATCCAAGGGGGGCAAGCCGATCATCGCCATTTCATCCACCGCCAAAAATGGCGCGATCTCGCGGATTGTGCCCATGCTAAGCCCAGGCGCGGGAGTAGTTACTTCGCGCGGGCTGGTACGTTACGTGGTGACCGAATACGGGGCAGCGTATCTGCACGGCAAGACCATCCGCGAACGGGCGCAAGCGCTGATCGACATTTCACATCCCAAGTTTCGCGAAGAGCTCTATGAATTCTGCGAGAAAACCAGGTGGCTGCAGCGGCCTTTAGCTGCGGAGACAGTAGTAACGAGGTGAAGCATGGCGGGCCAAGCGCGCGGTAAGGTCACAGTCGATGTCGAGGAATGCAAGGGATGCGGGCTCTGCGTGGAGTCCTGTCCGCCCAAATGCCTGGAACTGGCGCTCGAGTTGAATTCTTACGGGGCTCATCCGGCGCGCTACACCGGGGAGGATTGCACTGGCTGTGGAATCTGTTTTTATTGTTGCCCGGAACCGGGTGCGATTACGGTCTATCGCATAAAGGCGAAGGGTAAGGCGTTGGCGGCGACGCAAGGAGGCGAACATGCGGCAGCTCTGTAAAGGAAACGTGGCGGTGGTAAAGGGCGCGATCCTCGCCGGATGCCGCGCGTACTACGGATATCCGATTACTCCCGCCAGCGAAATCGCGGAGGCTGCCGCGCTCTACTTCCCGCAGATCGGCGGAACTTTTCTGCAAGCGGAGAGCGAAGTGGCCGCCATCAACATGGTGTATGGGGCGGCGGCGGCGGGGGTCCGCGTCATGACTGGATCCTCTGGGCCTGGCCTCAGCCTGATGCAGGAAGGTATGTCCTATCTGGCGGGCGCGGAACTACCGTGTGTGATCGTGGATGTGATGCGCGGCGGGCCGGGACTGGGCAACATCGCTCCGGAGCAAAGCGACTATTTCGCCATGGTGAAGGGCGGCGGCCATGGCAACTACCGCAATATCGTGCTGGCTCCCGCATCGGTGCAGGAGATGGCCGAGTTCACCATGCTGGCCTTCGATCTCGCTGACAAATACCGCAATCCGGCGGTGGTGCTGACCGACGGATTCGTAGGGCAAATGATGGAGCCACTCGAGCTTGAGGATCGTGAGATTCAGCCACCCGAAAAATTGTGGGCCGTGAAGGGAACGCCGGAGACGCGCGCCAACGTGGTCACCTCCATTTATCTGGAAACCGATGAATTGGAAGAACACCAGCGCAGCATGGAAGCCAAGTACATCCGAGCGCAGGCAGCCGAGCCGCGGTACGAACTCTGCCACACCGAAGACGCCGAGGTGCTGCTGGTTGGGTATGGCATTGTGTCCCGAGTGTTGCTCTCTACGGTCGAAGCCCTGCGCAAGGAAGGCGTGAAAGCAGGGCTGTTCCGTCCGATCACTCTGTGGCCTTACCCTTCTAAGGCTCTGGCGAAAGCGGCGGCTAAGGTGGAAAAGGTCATAGTGGTCGAATTGAGCAACGGACAAATGGTGGAAGATGTGCGCCTGACGCTGAACGGCAAGGTGCCGGTGGAGTTCTACGGCCGGGTAGGCGGCAACGTGCCTTCGGTCACGGAGCTGCAGCAGCAGGTGTTGATCCGCATGGCCGTGGCGGTCTGAGACCAGTACCGGCGAGGATCGGGTTCGAAAAGGACAACGAAAATGGCAGATGAGAACGTGATCAGCGTGGTGGATCCGGAAGTGAAGTCCGAAGCCAGCTCCAAAGTTGGGTCCGAAGTTAACAATAACGGCTACGAAGCGGTCCACTCCAAGTCACCGCTGTTCTATGACCTGTACGAGCGCAAGTCGGAGCTGAAGCACCAGACCCACTACTGTCCCGGCTGCGGGCACGGAGTGGCGCACAAGCTGATTGCCGAAGCGCTGCAGGAGCTGGGGCTGCAGGACAAGACGATCTTCGTGAGTCCGGTGGGTTGCTCGGTATTTGCCTACTACTATTTTGATGTAGGCAACGTGCAGGTCGCGCACGGCCGTGCGCCAGCTTCGGCCACGGGAATAAAGCGATCTTGCCCGGATAAAATCGTGATTTCCTATCAGGGAGACGGCGACCTGGCGGCAATCGGTACTGCCGAGATCGTGCACGCTGCCAACCGGGGGGAAAAGATCACCGTCTTTTTCGTGAACAACGGAATCTACGGCATGACGGGCGGACAGATGGCGCCCACCACTCTAGTCGGACAGAAGAGCACAACTTCTCCCTGGGGCCGGCGGCCGTCGAATGAAGGCTTCCCGTTGCACATGGCAGAACTTCTCGCCACGCTGGAAGCGCCCACCTACATCGAACGCGTGGCGCTATCCGATAACAAAAACATCATGAAGGCGCGGCGGGCAATCCGTAAGGCGCTCGAGATCCAGCGTGACGGCGCAGGCTTCTCTTTTGTCGAAATCCTGTCGCCGTGTCCGACCATTTGGGGCAAAGATCCGGTGGAAGCGCGGCGCTGGGTTCTGGACAAGATGACGCCAACTTTTCCGCTGAATGTGTTCCGCGACCGCCGGCCGGAAATGCCCGTCGGCAACGAGCCGCCGCAACGCACGGTAGCGGATGTGCTTGAGCTCACTCCGAAAGCGGGAGCGCATGGTGCTTCCAAACCAAAACACGCCCATCACTTCAAGGACGTCAAGATCAAGATTGCCGGCTTCGGAGGGCAGGGCGTGCTGCTGTTGGGACAGCTCTTCATCGAAATGGGCATGCGGGAAGGTCTGGAAGTGAGCTGGCTGCCCTCGTATGGGCCGGAGATGCGTTCGGGCAGCGCACACTGCCATGTTTGCTTGTCGAAAGAACGGATCGGGTCGCCCCTGGTCGCGCGCCCGGATGTGCTCGTGGCCATGAATGAGTTCTCGCTGCGGAAGTTTGCACCCGAGGTAGCCAGCGGCGGACTCATCCTTTATAACGGCGCCTGCCTTCCTGCCGACTTTACCGCGCCGGGAGTGCAGTTGGTCGCGATTCCAGCTGCGGAGATCGCCGACAAACTCGGTTCGACGAAGGCAGCAAACATAGTAATGATGGGGGCGCTGCTGGAAGAGACCGAGTGTCTCGCTCCCGGAACTGCCTTGAGCGTACTCGAAGACAAGGTGAAGAAACTCGATCTGCTGGAAATTGACCGCAAAGCGCTCTCGGCAGGCCGCCTGTTTATCGATGACCAGGCGCATATTGGCGCGGTAAGTCAACCAGACGGATTTGCTTAAACAGAGAAAGGCTTGCAATGTCGACTGCGTGGACATCTCGTTACGCACTGCGCACCAAGGGCATTACCAGTTCTCAAATCCGCGAGTTGTTGAAGATCACCCAGAGACCTGGGATGATTTCTTTCGCCGGCGGCCTGCCCGCCCCCGATGTGTTCCCCATCCAACGCTTCGAGGAAGCCTGTCACAAGGTACTTGCGCAGCAGGCAGCTTCAGCCTTGCAGTATGGGGAAACCGAGGGCTACAAGCCCCTGCGCGAACTGATCGCGAACAACATGGCGCGCTACGGGATCAAGGCGAAGGTGGAAAACGTTTTGATCACTTCGGGCTCGCAGCAGGCGCTGGACCTGATCGGCAAGCTGTTTATCAACCGTGGAGATCGTGTGCTGGTGGAAGCGCCGACTTATCTGGGCGCGCTGCAGGCGTTCAACGTTTATGGCGCGGAATATGTGTCCGTTCCAATCGACGAGGACGGCCTCCGCACCAGCCTGTTGGAGAAGCCGCTGCGTTCGGGCCCCAAGTTCATGTACGTGCTGCCAAACTTCCAGAACCCGGCCGGAACCACCTTGGCGGAGGGGCGTCGCCACGAACTGGTGCTGCTGGCGGACAAGTATGGCATTCCGATTGTCGAAGATGACCCGTACGGCCAGTTGCGCTATGAAGGCGAGCACCTCCCGCCTCTGGTCGTGCTCGACCGCGAGAACCTGCGCCGCGACGATGGCTATTCGATAGGCAATGTCATTTACCTGAGCACATTCTCGAAGACGCTGGCTCCCGGACTTCGACTGGGGTGGATCGTCGCCCCTCCTGAGATCATCGGCAAGCTGGCGCAACTCAAGCAGGGCGCCGACCTGCACACTTCGACCTTCACTCAGTTCGTGGCCTACGAAGTCGCGCGCGACGGATTTCTCGACAAACACGTGAAGCTGATTCGTCAGGTCTATCGCGAACGCCGCGACGTAATGCTGCAGGCTCTGAGAGAGTCCTTCCCGCCCACAGTAACCTGGACTCGTCCTCAGGGCGGGCTATTCCTCTGGGTTACTCTGCCCGAAGGGCTGGACATGGAGGCGATTCTCCAGTCAGCGCTCGAGCAGAATGTGGCGTTCGTGCCGGGCAATTCCTTCTATGCCAACGATGGCCGCAACAACGACAGCCACGAAGGCTGCCGCCACATGCGATTGAACTTTTCCAACGCCGCTCCGGAGCAAATACGAGAGGGCATACGCCGCTTGGCCACGGCCGTGAAAAGCCATCTGGCAGCCACGAAGCTTGGATCAGAGCTTCCGCTCGAAGTGTAGAAGGACTGCCCGGGTGCTCGATTCGCCAACGCCTGCCTGGCGCTTGCCAGAATTGGGTGCGTGCACTATAGTTACCCAGTTTTCCATCCAAAATCACACGGGAGAAGAAAAGATGCGCAAGCTCTTGCTGATTGCATTGTCTCTACTTGTTTCTGGGGCGGTAGCGATGGCCCAGAGCAAGATTGATACCAAGTGGCACTGCCCGAAGGCGACGACAGAACACAAACTCGACGTCGGCGATGTGCCGGACCACATCTATTGGATCGGGCAAGGCACGTGCGAAGCTACTTCAAGCGAGGGTGACCTGAAGGAAAAAAATGGTACGTTTACGGAATTCCACGATGCATGGAAAGCGAAGTTCAACTTCCACGGCTACTATATCGCGACCACGGACGATGGCGACAAGGTTAGCTACATGTATGAAGGGTCCGCTACAAGCGACGCCACGAAACCTCTCGCGAACAAATGGAAGATCGTGAGCGGTACCGGCAAGCACAAGGGCATCAAGGGCTCCGGGACCTGCGCCGGGAAAGCATCTGGCGACGGTTTTGACTGGGAGTGCGCTGGCACGTATTCGATGGGCATGGCCAAGGGCAAGTAGGCCGGGGGCCAAGCCCGAACGGGCTCTGGGTCTGTCCGCAGCACTTCAGACTGAGAAATTCGCGAGCGCAAAAAATCAGGGGTAGTCGCTTCGGCTACCCCTCTCAGTTCTTCCCAAGAAACCTCCTACTCCAGCACAAAAATATTGTTTTCCGCGCACATCTCCTTCAGGATCTTCGGCCACACCGTGACGCTGACTTCTCCGAGATGGGCTTTGCGGAGCAACAGCATCAAGGTGCGCGACTGCCCGATTCCACCGCCGATCGAGAGCGGAATCTCGTTGTTCAGGATCGCCTGGTGATACGGCAATCGCATAAAGTCCAGTTGCTTGGCCATCGTGAGCTGCTTCTTCAAAGTCTCGGCCGTGACCCGGATACCCATCGATGTCAGTTCATGGCGCCGCTGGGTAACGGAGTTCCATACCAGGATGTCGCCATTCAGCCCATGTGTGTCTTTGCCGGTCTGATCGTGCGTGTCGGTCACCCAGTCGTCGTAATCGGCGGCGCGCATCTCGTGGGGATACCCGTCCTTCAACGGCCAGCCAATGCCTATAATGAAGACGGCCGGATACTTCTGGAGCACAGTGGTCTCGCGTTGCTTGCGCGGCAGGTCGGGATACATGTCGAGAATGTCCTCGGCGTGCAGGAAGATCAACTCCTCCGGGAGATCGGGATAGCGATAGTCTTTCAATTGTGGAAATAGCGACTGCGCAAACTTCTCCGCTCCGACGATTACTTTCCAGATCTTGCGAACGATCTCCTTCAGGAAGTCAAGGTTGCGCTGCTCCGTGGCGATGACGCGCTCCCAGTCCCACTGATCCACGTAGGCGGAATGGTCGTGATCGAGGAAATAGTCCTTGCGAACGGCGCGCATGTCGGTGCAGATGCCCTCACCGGCTTTGCAATCGAACTGCTTGAGAGCGACGCGTTTCCACTTGGTCGCGGCTTGCACGACCTGCGCGTCGATGGGATGGAGGTTGCGATCATTCGAGATATGGAACTGAATCGGGGTGCGCGACCCGTCACGATCCAGCATGTCGTTGACGCCGCTCTCCACATCCACGATGAGCGGCACTTCGACCATCATCAGGTCCAGTTCCTTGCACAAATTGTCTTCGATATAGCGTTTCACCTGGAAGATGGCCTGCTGCGTCTCTTTCGGGGTCAGCAAGGAGCGGTAACCGCGTGGCAGAATTCTTTCCAATTCTTTGTAATCGCCGATTCCCGGACCCGCCAGGTCGGCTTTCTTGTCCAGTATAAGCGTACTCATGAAATTTCTCCTTTGCAGACGGATTCGGTGCCGGCGAGGCGTCGACACGCGGTCTATCGATCGGGTTAAGGGAGGGGGCAGCGCCGGAGATCACAGGGTGTGAGGCGTCAGTTTTGGCTGCACGTGTGAGCGTGGGATGCTTCAGGACCACCGCGATGATCAGCAAAATCCCGATAAGGCCAAAGGCGGCCAACACGAGCAAAGCAATCATGAGCACCGGCAGCTTCACCTCGCTCCTTTCCATTCTCCGTCTGGCTTGCCTGAAAGACTGTGACCGCGGTCACCTGCCCATGTGACCCAGGGATGACCGGCTTGTTCCTTGAGCCGTATTACTTCCCGAGCGGAATCACCGTTTGGGGTGACCTGGATCACTGCACCTGTACCCGCTAAGCGTTGAAACTCTCAACTAGGCAGCGACGGAGTTGCTGAGTTTTCTTACATACGTTCTTGGAGGGTTTGTTTCAGTGTTCACTTTCGCAACGGAAGCACCAATGCGAAAGGAACCGCTGCTTTCATCGGGTTGCAGAACTTTACAAGGAGAGGAAACGAAATCATGAAGACGACGAAGCTGGTGATGCTTGTAATGACAATTGCGGTAGCCCTGTTCATCCTGATCCCCAATCTGTCATGGGCTGCCGATGACGGAGCCGCTCTCTACAAAGCAAAATGTGCAATGTGCCACGGGGCGGATGCAGCTGGTAAGCCGGCAATGAAAGCTCCGAGCTTGATTTCCGACGAGGCAAAGAAGCTGTCGGACGACGATCTGGCCAAGGCCGTTACGGAAAAGGCGAAGCACCCGCCCGCGGTGAAGAGTCTACCCCCTGACCAGGTGAAGATGGTTGTGCAGTACATTCGTAGCCTGCAGAAGTAGTCATTGGCTGTTCCTCTTTGAGCACCACCGCTGTCTCGACTTGCCGGGAAGCGGCTGAAGAGGGCGTGAGGGTGAGTATGAAGATGTCCGGCTTAATTCGGCGGACGGAACATAAAACCTGCCGATTCGTTGCCAGCCGGCAATCTCCTCCCCTGTTCGCTTTGCCAGATGGAACAGCCCGCCCGGGTCCGGATGATCACCACTCCGGACCCGGTCTTTTTTCCCTGGTCGGCGGCCCGCCAAATGTGTTCTGTACGGTTCCCAAGTCTGTTCCGTCCCAGCGTACGTTTACCTCGTACTTTATTCCACTGGAACGGAAGTCCCGCTTGGGAGCAACGAGGAGCAATTGCCATGAGTAAGGCCCTGCTGTATGACGCGACGATGTGCATCGGTTGCAAACAGTGTGAAGGCGCCTGCGCGCAGCAGAACAAGCTGCCATACGGCGACAAAGTAGCAGCGGAGTCGGTGCAATCGGAGCATAAGTACACCGTCGTTATGACCAAGGACGACAAATTCATGCGGCGGCTGTGCATGCACTGTGAGCACCCAGCTTGCGCGTCGGCTTGTCCAGTTGGAGCCTTTCATAAGACAAAGGAAGGTCCAGTCGTATACGACGTCTGGAAGTGTATTGGTTGCCGGTATTGCATGGTGGCCTGCGCGTTCAACCAGCCAAAGTACGAATGGGGTTCACGGAATCCGCGGGTCCGCAAATGCATTATGTGCCCGGATCGCGTGGTTGCCGGCAAGCAGACAGCCTGTGCCGAGATCTGTCCCACTGGCGCCACTAAGTTCGGGGATCGCGACGACCTCATTAAGGAAGCACAGGACCGCATTCGTCAAAATCCAACCACCTACCTGCCTCGTATCTACGGTCTTAACGAAGTTGGAGGAACCTGCGTCCTTATTCTTTCCAGCATGAAAGTTGAAGAGTACGGCTACCCGGCGTCCGAAAACATCGGCGATATCCCGATGCCGGAATACACCGGGCGAGTGATGACGTGGATTCCAGACTTTATCCCGGCGTGGTCATTGGTGCTGGGAGGCATCTATTGGATTTCGCACCGCCGCGAGGAAGTAGCCGCTGCTGAAGCAGAAGAGAAAAACGGGAGTGCGCGATGAAGATCAAGCTGACCTTCTGGAGAGTTGTATTCATTGTGATCATGGTCTTGGGCCTGTACTCCACATTTATCCGCTATTTTTATGGCTTGGGCGCGGTTTCAAACATGACGGACCAGTTTCCCTGGGGGCTTTGGATCGGCTTCGACTGCCTGTGTGGGGTCATGCTGGCGGCGGGCGGTTTCTGCATTGTTGGTGCGGTCTACCTGTTCAACGTCGAACGACTGCACAGTGTTGTGCGTCCTGCGGTGTTGACGGCGTTCCTTGGCTATGTACTTTTCATCGTTGGACTGTTGTTCGACCTGGGCCGCCCCTGGTACATCTGGCATCAGCTCATCTACATGAACCCGCACTCGGTCATGTTCGAGGTCGGCATATGCGTGATGACCTATACCACTGTGCTCTTGTTCGAATTCCTTCCCATCGTGTTCGAGCGCTTCAATCTGACGGCTCCAATCAAGTGGATTAAAAAGATCTACCCAGCGCTGATTATCTTGGGCATCCTGCTCTCCACCCTGCACCAGAGTTCGCTCGGATCACTCTATCTGATCATGCCGAGCAAGCTGCATCCGTTCTGGTACACGCCCGCGCTGCCGTTTTTCTTCTTCGGCTCGGCGATTGCGGTTGGTTTGGCAATGACCATTTTCGAGTCCACGCAGAGCGCGAAAGCCTTTGGCCGCCACCTTGAACTCCCGGTTCTCGTCACCCTTGGCGGCGCTTTGCTGGTTGCTCTTTGGGTCAATGCCCTGCTGCGCTTCGAGGACTACTTCCATCGCGGCATGTTGGGCCAAATCATTAAACCCAGCTACGAAGCTTATTTTCTGTGGCTTGAATTGATGCTGGCATTTGTGATTCCAATCACCATGCTCAGCTTCAAGAAGGTCAGGCTATCGCCAAACGGTTTGTATCTGGCCTCGGTGATCAGTCTTCTCGGATTCATCACCAACCGCCTCAATGTCAGTCTCATAGGCTTTGAGACTTACGTCGGGCATCACTACATCCCGAAGTGGACCGAGTTCTCAGTGACCCTCATGATCATCGCGTTGGGCTTCGCCCTGTTCGGTTTGGCAGTGAAGTACCTGCCTATCTTTCCCGCAGATCAACATACGGTGGAGCAGCGTCTCCGAACCGAAACCAGGCCCGTGGTTGCTACAGCGGTATTAGGCCATGCCGGAAATTGAGACAATTCGCGGCGATCTGGGATGGAAGCGGCTGACTCACAGCATCAGTGCGAAATTGATCGGGTCTCTGTTAGCGGTCATGGTCGTCATCTTCGCTCTCCTCGGATACTTGAATATCCGATTGCACCGCCAGCACCTGGAAGCAGCCACGCTGGCCAGCGCCGAGCGGGTAAGCGATGTAATCAAACACAGCACCACGTACTACATGCTGCGCAACGATCGCGAGGGGCTCTACCACGCGATCCAAACCATGGCGGACGAGCCCGGCATGGTCAAGGTGCGCATCTTTGACCAGGAGGGGCGGATCAGCTATTCCACGGATCCAGCGGAAGTCAGCCACGTTCTCGACAAGACGGCGGAGGCCTGCTATGGCTGCCACGCCCAATCGCAGCCGCTGGCGCGCCTGAATCGCCCCGACCGCTTTCGCATTTATCGCGGTGACGGCGGGCATCGCGTGCTGGGAATTATCACTCCCATCGAAAATCAACCGAGCTGTTCCAACGCCGACTGTCACGCACATCCTGCCAGCCAGCAAGTTCTGGGCGTGCTGGACACCAATCTTTCGCTGGCAAAAGCTGACGCGCAACTTGCGGTCAGCAGCACCCGCATGTTCTTTTACACGACGGGGGCAATGCTGATTGTGGCGGTGATGAGCTGGTTATTCGTGTGGCGGGAGGTCGGCCAACCTATCAAGGCGCTGAAGAACGGCACCGAACATCTTTCCCAAGGGAATCTTGGCTACCAGATCGAAGTGCGGTCCCACGACGAAGTGGGGGATCTGGCTCATTCCTTCAACAGCATGAGCCTGCAGTTGCGCGCGGCGAATGAAGAAATCGTTACCTGGGCAAAGACACTGGAAGATCGGGTCGTGCAGAAGACGACGGAACTCAGGCGCGCCCACGATCACATGCTGCAGGTGGAAAAGATGGCCTCGATTGGCAAGATGGCGGCAGTGGTGGCGCACGAGGTGAACAATCCGCTTTCTGGCATTCTGACTTATGCCAAGCTGCTTCGAAAGTGGGTAGGGTCGGGCCAAGCCGCGCGTGAAAAACGCGAGGAGGCGATGCAGTGTCTGGACCTAATCGCTGCAGAAAGCCGGCGTTGCGGCGAACTGGTCAAGAACCTGCTGATTCTTTCGCGCACGGCACCCATGAACGTGCAGTCGACCGACCTACGTGCGGTGATTGATCGCTGCCTGCTGCTGGTGCGGCATCAACTGGAACTCGGCGGAATCGAGCTGCAACTTAAGCTTGCCCAAGACCTGCCGCGTGTGCCCTGCGATCCGGCGCAGATTGAACAAGTCGTCCTGGCGTTGATCATGAATGCAATCGACGCCATGCCCCGGGGCGGCAATCTCTGGCTCGAGGCTCGGCTGAGTAACGATGAGACAGAAATCGAGATCCAGGTACGCGACGACGGAGCCGGCATCGCTCCCGACATACTCCCGCGCATCTTCGAACCTTTTCTGACGACAAAAGAAAGTGGGCGCGGAGTGGGGCTGGGCTTGGCAATCAGCCGCGGCATCGTGGAGCGGCATAACGGGCGCATCGAAGTCGAATCGGAGCTGGGCCGGGGCACGACTTTCACCGTGACCCTGCCAAGTCAAGCGCCTACCGCTTCGCTGGCAGCCGTCGACGGAAATGCCGCGATGAAGGTGAGGTGATTGAAGTGAGCACACAAGGAAAACTGCTGATCGTGGACGACGAACTGAGCGTGCGCGACTCGCTGGGCAAATGGTTCCGCGAAGAAGGCTATGAGGTGGCTACCACGGAAAACGCGAGCGACGCGCTCACCCGGCTGGCGGAACAACGCTGGGATGCGGCCCTGGTGGATATCAAAATGCACGGCACCGACGGGATCGAGCTGCAGCGCCGGATGCACGAAGTCGATCCGGAGCTGATCGTGATCATCATGACCGGCTATGCGTCGGTTGAGACCGCCGTCGCGGCGCTGAAGAACGGCGCCTATGACTACGTGACCAAGCCGCTGGACCCGGATGAGATCGCACACCTGGTGAAGAACGCTCTGGCCCATAAGCGGACGGCGCAGGAGAACGTGCTTTTGCGCGAGGCCGTCGCCGAAGTCGCCCGGCCTGGAGAACTGATTGGGCAAAGCGCCCCGATGCGCAAGATCTTCGACGCCATCGAGACGGTTGGGCCCACGGACGCCACGGTGCTGGTTACGGGTGAGAGTGGCACCGGGAAGGAACTGGTGGCGCGTGCGATCCATCAGGCCAGCCCGCGAAGATTTCATCCTCTGGTCGTCATTCACTGCGGCGCTCTGACTGAGACGCTTCTCGAGAGCGAACTCTTCGGACACGAAAAGGGCGCCTTCACCGGCGCGCAGTACCGCAAGAAAGGCAAGTTCGAAATTGCCGAGGGTGGGACGGTATTTCTGGACGAGATCGGCGACATTACTCTAAAGACACAGACCGATCTGCTGCGGGTGCTGCAGGAGCGCGAAATCACCCGCGTAGGCGGCAACCAGATCATCAAGGTGGACTTTCGCTGCATCGCCGCCACCAATAAGGACCTGGAGAAATTGATCGAGGAGGGTAAATTCCGTCCTGACCTTTTTTACCGGCTCAATGTTTTCCGCATCGAACTGCCGCCGCTGCGCGAGCGCCGCGAGGATATCCCCGTGCTCGTCGACCACTTCGTGCGCAAGTTTTCTCTGGCCATGAACAAACGCATCACCCGGGTTTCGCCTGCGGCCATGAATCAATTGCAGCAGCAGCCCTGGGTGGGGAACGTTCGTGAACTGGAGAATGCAGTGGAGCGCGCCATGGTGGTGGGACAGGAACCGGAGTTGCACGAAGAGGACTTCATCTTCAAGCCGCAAAACGTCTCCAACGGATCGAGCAAGAAGCTGGAGGAAATGGAGCGCGCCCACATCCTGCGGGTGGTGGAGGAATGTGGAGGCAATCAGAGCCATGCCGCGGAGATACTCGACATCGACCGGGTCACTCTCTATCACAAGCTGAAAAAATACGGCTGGACTCGCACTTCGTTAGATCGAGATAAGAAGCCCGATGAAGTCGCCCGATGAAGGCACGCGATGAAAGTGCTGCAACTGTTGCCGATCGGGAATATGGATGACGGGCTGCTGAAGGATCTGCGTCCCGCGGTCGAAGAAATTCTTTGCGTCCCGTGCAAAGTGCTTCCTGTCCGTCTGGATCCAGAGTTCGCGTTCCACGGAGAGCGGCAGCAGTATCACTCCTCGGAAATCCTGCAGCGCATGCAAAAGTTTGTTACCGCAGATTCCTGGCGAGTGCTGGGCATCGCGGCCGTGGATCTCTATATCCCGATTCTAACTTTTGTTTTCGGGGAGGCGCAGATGAGCGGCCCCTGTGCGGTGCTCTCGGCGCACCGGCTGCGCCAGGAGTTCTATGGCCTTCCGCCCGACCCCGAACTATTTCGGCAGCGCCTAATAAAGGAAGCGGTTCATGAATTGGGACACACGCTGAACTTGACTCACTGCGATGACTATCGCTGTGTCATGGCCTCCTCCCACGCCGTGGAGTGGATCGACCTCAAGGAAAGCGCGCTGTGCGGCAACTGCCGGAGCGCGGTAATGCCGATGACGCAGGTTTCGTCCGCGCGAAACTACTAAGAACAT
>CABDYC010000028.1_pt1 | contig 31290 bp, 24 predicted proteins | sample 3421511 | NCBI WGS metagenome assembly CABDYC01 (sample SAMEA5534336, study PRJEB31848) | metagenome | biome: tundra; feature: field; material: soil | place: USA | collected 2013-05 | depth 0.15 m | reverse complement strand
TTCAACGTTTGCGTCGCGGGGATAGCTTCCTCGCCGACGCCAATCGGGAGTTTGCGATGCGTCTTAGACTAGGTCTGTAAACAGGATCGGGAGCCTTCTTGTCCGGGCTCCCGTTATTTCTCGGTACGCGGTTTGTGGGGGAGGGGTAGCATATCTGAACGAATATTATAAAGCGCAAACTTATATCTATACGTTAATCTCGTGAATCCATATCGACAAAAATGGAGATTCATTTTACGAAACGAACCCAACAAACCCTTTGTTTTCAATCTTGAGAGATGGGCCCACCATGACTCCCCCGATGGCGGAAGGGCTGTGAGAAAAAAGGTTTCATCGCTCAGGCCACAGTGTAGAGCACTTTCGGGTGTTCAGTCCGGGGGACTCTAAGGCTCTAAAACTTTGTGGGGAATTGGCTTTTGACATGCACTAAGGCTGAAATACTCCCGTTTCCATCGGGTAGGTCATGTAAATTGTTCAGGATTCCCATGCAGGAATGGCAATTTCCACCTAGGGCGTTCACCTGAGCACCCGATCTCCGGACTGCCTGCCGCTCCCGGCCAGAGAGAACTCCTTCCGCCTCGCGGGGGCTGGCATCGGGCACCAGATCGGCTGGAGGACGTGGCCACAGAGCGGTCGGCACCTCCTTTTGCCACTCTCTCCGGGTCAAGTTGCACTGACTTTACGCACCTTTCGCACCTTCCAGCGTCATTCCGGATGGCCAAGTCCAATCGCCTGTACCAGGTTCCGTATGTCGGCTCCGCATTCTGGTAGCCCGCTGCAATCCCTGCAAGTGCCTGTGGAAATGGCTGTTCTTTGGTCACAGCCATCCTTGTCTCAAAATGGCATTGTGGATGCTACATAATCTGGAAACATCCCAGCTGCACACAGGTCTCAGGGCGGGGGCGAATCCAAACCAGGGGGTAGTGATGATGGAGCAGTCCGTTCGGCTAGGACCGCGCGAACAACAAATCGTCGAGTTGCTTTTGCAAGGCTGTGACAATGCCGAGATTGCCAGCCAGCTCAAGATGGCGCGCAGAACCGTGAAGGCTCATTTCAACCGGCTATTTCTCCGCTTCGGAATCACCGGCGGAATCAAGCGAGTGCAACTCGCGACCCTGTTATACCGGAGGCAATTGTGTTTGCAAACGAACGTTATGGAACCCGCATCCCCAGCCAGCGTGAAAACCGTGTCATCGAGCTTGTCGCCCAGGGCTTGAGGAACCGCGACGTGGCACACGCCATCGGCACCACGGAACACGTCGTGAAGAATTATCTTCGCGTGATCTACGACAAGCTCGGACTCTGGAACCGGGTGGAACTCGCCCTGTGGTACGAGTCGCGCAGGCATGAGCCAGAACTTCCGGCGTGAGTCGTAACGGGAAGGGGCTGTCGAGTTGAAGTGGGGAGCGATTCGGGGGCTGCAGGATGATATCCTGCGGCCCGCTTTCACTCACAACCGAAGGCCTGCAAGTTGCGGAGCCGCTGAGCTGCGGTCGTCCCGCCCTTTCGTGCGGCCGCATCCAGCAGCAAACGCGCCTGGTCGCAGTTCTTAGGCACGCCGTCTCCCCGCAGATACAAATCAGACAGAGCCATTGTTGCCGCGAGGTTCCCCTTTCCCACGGCCTTCCACAACCACTGGGCAGCTTCTCTGCTATCGCGAGTCATGCCGTGGTTGCCGCTCAAGTACTTCTCTGCGGTGCCCAACTCTTCCACGCCGCTTTGCTCAACCGCAATGGCGGAGGAACTTGCAGCCACGGGGACGGTGTGGGGCACAGGTCGCGCGTCGGCAGCCTGGTCCTTGTGTGAACTCGCTTCTGGTTGGTTTTGGCGTTGGAGCGGGGAAGCAGGCGGATTGGTCATCGGCAAGGTAGCCCCTGTCGTGCTCGGCTGTTTCGCGGACGTCGCTGGCGCAGGGGGGATGGCCCTCGAAGATGCGGGCTGCGGAGCCGTTGCGCCCGGAAGAGCTTTCGTTCCACGCCACGCCACGTAAACCAGCACTGCGAGAAGGATGGCCAGCACCACACCGATATAGAGTCGGTAACGACGGGGAACAGGCTCGGATTCCACGCCGAGATCCGGGGAATCCTTCTCCGGCAGCGGCCTGGTTGGTTCCGGGGCATTGTGACGTCCGCCGGCGGTAGTGGATCTGACAGCGGGCTCAATCGCGTATTCCACCGAGTTACGACTGAGAGAAGGTTCGGGTTCTCTCCAACTTGCTCCGACAATCGGCATGGCTTTCGCGACTTGCGGTACGAGTGCCTCTGGCGGGACTGGCAGCCGGCCGCCGCACATCCCGCAAAATAGTTGCCCTGCTGAATTGCTATGTGCACACGCACCGCAGGTGACGACAGGCCCGGCTGGGGAAGAGTCCGGCCCTTCCGCCGTCTCGATCTTTCTTTCCGCTCTCTCGTCGTTGAGGACTGGAACAGAAGCCGGCTCCGGAGGGGAAATATTCTCCAGTTCCCGAAGCAACTCAGCAATAGCTTGTCCGCGCTTCTCGGGAGGATTGGTGAAATACACTTCCGCCCATCGTCCCATGTGCGCCGCCAGTAGCGGATTCAGGAGCGGATTCAGTTCAGGATCCGGCACTGTATTTGCGTCGGACTCATCGGTGCGGTGCGGCACTGGCATTCTCCGGAGAAGCGGCGATACTTATGATTGCACTACCGGAAAGGAGGGTTGTCAAATCTGGCTGCTTGGGACTTGGCTTCACCACGCTCAGGCTTGCGAAGTCAATCACAGGCCTTGCGATTGGCGGGTTCGAACTGGTCCAACTGCGCGTCGCGCTGGCTGGAGAGCTTGCCTTTCGGTGTCTTGCCATACAGATCGGAACCAGGGCAGTAGTAAAGAGCAGTTTGCAAGTCGACCCAGACCTGGGTATTGGGATTGCCTTTGTGTTCCGGAGCCTCAGGAGCTTCGGCCAGCCCGAGACCGATCAGGAGCTTGTCGAACGCGGAAAGATCTGCATCCGGGGCTGTCTGTCTGTCCCGATTCGCGCTGCCGGCAACCGCGGTTCCGCGACCCTGGGCACCCACCGAGTGGTCGGACCAGATCCCCCAGCGAATCACGACCACCACCAGAATGACCGCGACCGCGAGATAAAAATCGCCGCGGCGGGAACGCCAGAAGCGGGCGAATGCGCTTGGCGTACGCGTCCCGGACAACGATTCCAGAAAATCCCGGGCTTTCGCAGCGGAACTCCAAACGATATCCTCCTGCTGCGGCTTTACCAGCGCCGTTGAGAGGGCTTCGATATTGTCTTTGTCGAGCGACTCGGAGGGCAGGGAGGCCGCCGTGTTCGCGCTCGCGGGGAATGACCGTGCGGACAGAGGGTCACTCTCTTCCAACGCCGGCAGAGAGAACGGTTCAGGCAGGCTAGCCCCGGCTTTATCTTCCTCAACGTCCGCCTCGTTCTCATGCTTATGCGCCGCAACCGAGCGCGTCGTCTCCCTGAGAAGCGAGGTTCCGGCAGGCGCGGGCGCGAAGGTCTCCTGGCCGGTCTGCTGCGTGCGCCACGCCGATGCCAGCTTGCTCTGCAGGCTGGATGATTCGCCCTCGTTGGCTTGCGGAGCGCCACACGTGCCGCAAAACTGCTCCTCCGCCACCAGTTGATTGCCGCACTTCCAGCAGGGAGACTTCACCGCCGCGGCCGCGCTCGCGCTCATGCCGGCGGCCGCAGTGGGTCGATCCTCTGCCAAGGCGGCCAGATTCGGGTTGAGCCTTCCGATTGCCGCCAGCATCGTAGATCGTTCCGCGGCTATCGACTTCTTTAAGTTCGACTCGACATCTCGACCTATCGCTTCGGTCACCAGGCCAGCCATCAGTTGGCAGGTGTGGATGTCCTGTTCGGCGTAGCCGTGAGGCCGGTCGAAATAGAGTTCCAGTGCTCCTACGATGCCGCCGTCGTGGTAGATCGGCACGGCGACCAGCGACAAGATTCCCCGCTGGCGGCACGGTTCGGGGTCGAATAGAAACTCTGTATCGACGTCCTCGGTGCGAATGACCTGCCCGGTGCGAATGTTGGCCTGACAAATCGCCGTCTCTAGAGGGACTTCGCTTCCGAGGGGCAAAGCCGGAGCGCCTGCTCCAGCCCGATAACCCACCATCTTGCCATCGAGAATTCCAATGGCCGCGCCGCTCGCGCCCGTGATGTATGCCACTCTCTCGGCGACCACTGCCATCGCCTTATCCAATTCGAGATGGCGCATCTGAATCTGGTGCTGCGCTTCGACAATCTCCGCCAGCGTAAGCGTGTAGTCGCTGTTGGAGCGTGAACTCTTTTCTGACTCTGATAGGCTGGTTCGTCGCGCAGCTTGATTGGCCAATTCTTGCTGCCGGAGTTGCTCACTCTGGGACTCTAGGCTTTCTTCCAGTTCCCGCATTTTGCGGTTGTGCTCCTGGAGCACATAGGCGGCTTCCAGCAGCTTTTCGAAAGTCTGCTCGTCGAGAACTAGTTTGTTCTTTTGGTCGGTCACGCTGCTTCCTTGCCCGCCCTTGTGGCCAGCCGGCGTGGTCGGAGGAGCCCCGCCCTGAAGATCAAACCTATTTTAGTGCAATTCCTCCACCAAAGAACTTTGTTATGAAGTTGACCCTTGCCGCGACGGATGCGGGGCAGGAGAACGGCCCTGTGAGGGCAAAGTAATGATGAAGGCACAACCATACGGAATTCAAGGGGTTGCAGGAGACCGGGCGGGGAGAGGATGGGCGAGCATTCGGAATTTGCGGGAGCCGGGTCGAAGGTTACTCTGGTAAGCTGCAAGGGCATGTGCAAGGGCATGCACAGTTGGTTGTGGCATACTTCTTCCATTCTCTCGACGGCTCCGTATCCTCGGATCGATGCGATTTCATGATGCGTGCTCTTCGCTGCCGAGATAAAAATGCACGGCTGGCGTGATGATCAGCGACAGCACCATCGAAATCAAAACTCCGCCGATCACCGCGATGGCCAGCGGCTGGAGCATCTGGGATCCCGCCCCGAGGGCAAAGGCAAGCGGCAGCATGCCCGCGACTGTGGCCAGTGCAGTCATCACGATGGGCCGCAATCTCCGGCGGCCAGCTTGCAGCATGGCGTCTTCGGGGTTGAGCCCGAGCCGGCGCATCTTCTGGTCCGCGTCCAGCAGCAAGATGCCGTTCTTGGCCACGATTCCGATCACCATGATCATGCCCATGAACGACGAGATGTTGAACGTAGTGCCCGTGATCAGCAGCGCGATGAACACACCTGAAGTGGAAAGCAGGGCCGAGGAAAGAATCGCGACGGGAGCGGCAAATGTACCGAATTCAAACAGCAGCACAATGAACAGCAGCAGGATCGCAAGAATCAGCACGATCACCAGATCGTGGAACGAGCGTTGTTGCTCTTGATAAGTGCCGCCGTACTCGACGCGGATGCTGGAAGGCAGGTGCAGCCCGCTGACAGTTGTTTGTACGGCAGCCATTCCGCTGCCCAGGTTGGTGCCCTCCAGGCGGGCGGTGACGGCAACCTGGCGCTGAAGGTTTTCCCGCCGGATCTCGGTCTGCCCGGGAGTCTCCACTACCGTCGCCAGCGCCCCCAGAGTGGCCGTATGGCCGCTGCTGCTGATGAGAAGCGTGTCGCGCATAGCCTCAAGCGAGGCCCGATTCGTCGCCGGGAAGCGCACGCGCAACGTGTAGGCGCGGCCATTCGTCACAACGGGTGTCGGCGCCGGTTCGCCCTCGAGGATGGCCGAGGCGTCCACCGCGATTTCTTCTGCGGTGAAGCCTGCCCGCGCGGCTACGCTCGGGTCCACTTGAAAAGTCGCCGCCGGTCCACTGATGGTGTTCTCGATTCCATTCAGAACGTCGACCACGCCATTGATCTTCTGGATTGCTTGCGCGACTTTCGGCGCCCACTCCTCCAGTTGCTTGGGGTCCTGCGAAAATAATTTGATCTGGATTGGTTCCGGCGCCGATGTGAGGTCGCCGATCATGTCCTGGAGAACCTGTATGAAGTCAAGGTCGAGAGCGGGTTCCTGCTGCCTAATCTTTCCTCGCACGTCGGCCATTACTTCTTCCACATCCCGGTCGCGCTTGGATTTCAGCTTCACCAATACGTCGCCCGTGTTCGCTTCAGTTACGGCAGCCAGGCCCAGCTGCAACCCGGTGCGCCGCGACGTACTCTCCACCTCGGGAGTCTCGCGCAGAATTTGTTCAACGTGGCCGATCACACGGTTGGTTTCCGCCAGCGAACTGCCGGCGGGCATGATGTAGTCGAGAACAAATCCGCCTTCGTCCATGGTGGGCAGCAGGTCGGAGCCGGAAAAGTGGTAGCAGATGTAGGAAACTGCGATCAAGCCAAGACTGAACAGCACAAGCATGCGAGGCCGCTCCAGCGCCCGCCGCAGCCAGCGTTCATAGAAGTGCACTACGCGCAAGAAAAACCCGCTAAGATGTGCATCTTCGGCGGCCAGCAAGCGCTGCACGTTGTCGATTTCGGATTGATTCTCTGGGCTCGCAGGAGAAGCTGCCCCTTCCGGGTTCGTGGCTTGCGCTCCGCCGGATGACTCGCCCTTTTCCCTGTCATGCCGCCCGCGGATAAAGTACAGGCTCAGGTTTGGAGTCCAGGTCAACGCGAGCGCGAGCGAGGTCAGAAGCGAGACGCTCATCGTCACCGCCAGCGCGCGGAAAAATACGCCGGTCACGCCTGTGATGGCGATCAAAGGAATAAAAACGACGACGGGTGTGATGGTGGAGCCGATCAACGGCACCGTGATTTCCCGCAACGCGCTCTCGATCGCCTCCAAGCGGCCCTGGCCGGCGTCGCGATGCAGCACGATGTTCTCGACCACTACGATCGCGTCGTCGATGACCAGGCCCACCGCGGCCGCGAGGCCACCCAGCGTCATCAGATTAAACGTCTGCCCCATCAACCTCAGCGCGATAAACGTAACCAGGACGGTCACCGGAATCACCAGTCCCGCGACCAGCGAGGTTCCCCAATCCCGCAAGAACACGACGAGGATGATGGAAGCCAGGATCAATCCCAGCAGAATCGCGTCGCGCACGCTCTTGATGGATTCGCCCACGATGATGGACTGGTCATAAAACGGCTGAATGTCCACGCCAGGCGGCAGAGTCTTGCGAATGCGCTCGATTTCGGCGTGGACCTCATCCGCCACCTGCACGGTGTTGCCATCGGGCTGGCGGTTGATATTGAGAAGCACCGCGGGCTTTCCGTTGGCGGTCACGACCGTATAGACCGGCTTCACGCTGGGTTCGACCGTGGCCACATCCCGAATGCGGACTGGAATTCCCGCGGGCGTGTTCTTGACCACAGTATTGGCGATCTCTTCCGGCGTCTGTACCTGGCCGTTGACCAGACCGAGAAAGAGTTGATGATTGCGTTCCAGCAAACCGGGCGAATCCACCAGATTGGTGCGCCGTACGGCCTCAAGAATGTCGGTTACCGTCACACTGGTGGTCAGCAGCTTGGCGGGGTCGGGAGTAATTTGAAACTCGGGTTCCTGCCCCCCTTGGACTATGACAGTTGCAACCCCGTCGAGGCGGTTCAGCCGGGGCTTCATCTCGTAGGTTGCCATCTCCCACAGCCGGGTTTGCGGCACCGTCGCCGAGGTAAGGCTGTAACCGACGATGGGGAAGCTGGCGAAGGTCATGCGGTGCGCTTCAACCTTGGCGGAGGGGGGAAGCTCGGGCTGCACGCGCGACAGAGCCGCGTTGACATACTGCAAGGTCTGGAACATGTCCAGGTCCCAGCGAAAATAAAGATCCACTTCCGCGGAGCCGCGGCTGGTGATGGAGCGTACCGTTAAGAGTCCGGGCACGCTGTTGACCGCCTCCTCGATCGGCCGGGTCACCGTGACCATCATCTGATCGATGGGCATGACGCCGTTATCCACGGCGATCAGCACGCGCGGGAAATTGGTGGAGGGGAACACCGACACGGGGATGGTGAAGGCCAGATATCCGCCCAGCAGGGCCAGGGTGAGGATCAGAAAAATGACGGGCCGGGAATGGCGTGCTACCCAGTGATCGGATCGCTTGTGATTCACGCGGTTACTCCGCGGCGGTTATTTCTCACTGGGAGATTCCTTCGGGGTTGCAGTGGGCGTTTCCACTGTGATCTTAGTGTTGTCGGGCAAGCCGTAAGCGCCCGTCGTGACCACCTTGTCGCTGGCGGTGACGCCTTCGAGAATCTGCACGTCGTCGTCCTGACGAATACCCAGCTTTACCGTTTTCTGGTGAGCCCGGCCATCGCTGCCCGCGACCATCACCGCGGAACTGCCATCGGCCGCGCTGATCACGGCGGCGGCGGGAACGACCAGCGCATCTTTCACCGTCTTCGCCGTGAGAGACAGCTGCACACTGGTTCCGGGTTTCAATTGCTGTTTAGGATTCTTGGCCTCCAGCCACACTTCCACCGTCGTGCTATTGGGGTCGAGCGCCGGGCTCACCACTGTGACCGTGCCCTCGACCGGATCACCCAATCCCGGTACCGTCATCGTTCCTTTGTCGCCCACCCTGAGCAACGCGGCATCGGCCTGCGGTATGTGCGCCTTGGCAATCACCTCGGAAATGTCCATCACGGTTATGACCGCGGTGCCGGCCGCCGCCATCTCCCCGGGATACAGCGGCCGGTCTGTGACCACGCCGTCAATCGGACTGCGAATCTCGGAGTAGCTGAGTTGCGCCTGGGCTCCCAGGTATTTGCCTTTGGCCGATTCCAGTTGCCCGGCGGCGGCCTTGAGTTGCTGCTGTTTCCCGATGGCCACCAGCGTGTCGAGATGCTTCTTCGCAATGGAGTACTGGTTGCGCGTCTGGATGATTTCTACTCCTGACTGGTCAAGCTCCTTCCGCGGCATAGCCCCCTGCTCGTAGAGTTGCTGACGGCTTTGATAAACCTTTTCCTGGGCGTCCAGGGCTTGTTTGGACTGCTGCGCCTCGGCTTCCGCTTTCTGGATTTCTTCCGGCAGGCTGGCCGCAGTCGTGGTCTCGTACGCAGCTTGAGCCTGATCGAAGCTTCCCTTGTTTTCCTGTGCGGCGGCGGTCAGGTCGCGGTTTTCGAGGATGGCCAGCAATTCGCCCTGGTGCACAGGGCTGCCGCGCTTGACTAGAAACTTCTTTATCGGGGCACTGATCTTGGAAACGATAGCCGCTTGCTGCCGGGGAAACAGAATGGCCTCGGTCTTTATGGCGTGCTGAATTGTGGTCTTTGCGACCGGCGCCACCCGCACGCTCACGGTCGGCTCTTTGTCGCCCTTGTCTCTGGAGCAGGCGACAGAAATCAGCAAACTGGTCGCGGCGGCCACGGTGAACAACCTGCGGGACCCGCCAGAACTTCGCGGCGGCCGCGGTTGGCGGGGAACGTCAGCGAGTGGGTTGTGGCGCATCTGGCTAGAAGCTCCCTGTCAGAGTTTGCAAGTTGGCGACTGCGACGCGGTACCGGACCTGTCCGTCGTCATAGGCCTTGCGCGCTTGCGTAAGTGTATTCTGCGCGTCCACAATTTCCAGCACCGTCGATTCGCCGGCCTGATAGCGCAGGTTGGTCAGGCGGAGACTCTCCGCCGCCAATTCGGCGGAACTGGCGAGCGAGTCCATTTCCGACCGCGCCGTACTCGCTTCCTCGTAGAACTGCCGCAAATGGCTTAGAAGCTGGCGCTGTTCATGGCTCAACTCAACCCGGGCCTGATCGCGGCGCAACTCCGCCTGCTTCAACTTGCTGCGATCCGCACCCCAATTAAAGATGGGGATCTGCAAACTCCCCACCGCTGAATAACCGAGATTACGCATGCCGTCGGTGCGGATGGCAAACTGGTTCGAATCGATCCCGTAGAAGTAGTCGACGCTCAAGCTCGGCAGCAATCCTCCCCACGCCGCCGTGACCTGGTGGTTGGCGGCCGCAAACGCCGCCACGGCCGCCCGCAACTCGGGATTGTTCTTCTTACCCGCCACCTCCACTTCGGAAAACGCGGGCAGCGGTTCGGGGGTTTGCAGGTCGTCCACCACGCTGAAGCTCTCGTTCCAATCGGGAAAGAGCAGCACGGCCAGATCCAGCCGGCGGTGCTGCATATCGAGGCGGGCTTCCTGCAGATCGCGCTGTTGCTGTTGCGCCTGAATGCTGGCCTTGACCACATCCGCGCGGGCCACTTCGCCGCCGTTCTCCAGCTTCTGGCTGATCTTCAGAAACCTCTCCGCCTCCGACGCGGCGCGCTCCGCCGTCGCATATTTGCGCTGGGCCACGACCAGCCCATAGTAGGCTTGGGTTACGGTGACGACCAAGCCGCGGGTGGCGATCTCCGCCTTCGCCCGCGCCTGCGCCAACCCCGCCGAAGAGCGCCGGTAGTCTGCGAAATTGGTGAGGGAAACGGCCTGGTGTGCGTTCGCCTGGCTGATATATTCGTGCACCCCGTTGTTGGCGATGAAACGGCTGAGCGGGCATGTGGAGGTGAGGGCGCAGCCAGGCGGCTGGCCAGTGCCCTGCGTGTAAATAAACGAGTTGTTGTAGGCGACGTTCGGGAGCAATCCGGCCCGCGCCTGTACGCGGTCCTCGCGCGCCACTCCGAGATCGGTCAGCGCCGAATGGTACTGGGGATCGTTGGCGCGCGCACGCTCGAGCGCATCCTGCAGCGTGATCGTCAAGGGTGCTCCATCCGCTCCATCGACGGCCGTAACGTTGCCGGGTCCTGCCGAATGCAATTCTGGCGCTTCGGAGGACGGAGCCTGTGCAAAAAGTGCAGGCTGTGCGACCGCGAGCACCAAAACGAACACTGCTGCCGCCCGCTGATATCCATTTCGGAACATCTGGGGTTTTTTACCTTGCGAATGCATTCTTGCAGTTCTCACACACCACCTCGCGAGCCCATCCATCGAGTTGAGGACGTGCTCAAAAGTCTGAAGGGAAAAGGCTTTATCTTGACCGATCGGTTGCCAGGGGCGCAACCCTGGTCTCACGGCAGTTACGTCACGCGGGACCCAGCAAAAGCGCTGTTTAGGTTGCGGCGCGGCCATCGGTTGGTCTGTCCTCGGCCCGATTTGGGACGGACTAGCCTAGCACGGAGTTCCTGAACTTCTTCTGAAAGCCTGGTTCTTGTCCCTAAGTGCAAGCACTTGCTGGTCTTAGAACGCCGGCGGATGCCAGAGAAGGTTTGGCGAAGGATATGCTTAACCGACAATGGGACCGCAATCGGAATAGAGTGGAAAAAAACGAGATCGGAGGAAAACCGCTGTGATGGACCTCGAAAGAATAAAAGTTACGCCACGGGATCAGCAAGTGCTGGACTTGCTGGTCCAAGGTTGCAGCAACAAGGAAATCGCGGGCCAGTTGAGCATCAGCCCGCGCACCGTGAAGCAGCACTTGCGCACGCTTTTTCTGCGTGCCGGAATTCGGGATGGGCGCAAGCGCGTGCGGCTGGCTACTGCCGCATTCGAGAAGGCGGAGATGAAGTCATGATGCCGCGGGAGTGTTTGACCCCAAAGGAAATTCAAGTGTCCACTCTCGTCTGGGAGGGCCTTACCAATCGTGAGATCGGCAACCTCATGGGCACGACGGAGCAGGTCATCAAGAACCACCTGCGCAGCACTTTCGACAAACTGGGAGTCTGGAGCCGACTCGAGTTGGCCATGTACGTCGCCAGCCACGGTGGCAAGAATTGGCTGGAAGAGTCTGAACCGCCAGTTTTCGCACCGGTTCGTGCCGCCGCGAGTTAGCAGTGAAAGAAAGGTTGGGCTTGCCTGCAAGATCTTGCGTAGTGCACATGGCGAGCAGACAACTGCTGCAAAAGGTTTGCACTCCGACGCTCGGACCGTGTTCGAAGGTTCGCGTAAGACATTGAAAAACAACGGCTTGTTTTTCTTTGCAGTCGGCCTGCAAATTGCATCGGCAGACCCGACCCAACAGAGCGGGCTCGCAGGCAGCCTAGAGCCGGCTCCGCAACCCCTGGGCGGGGGCGGGAATGGCCTACAAAGAGACTTTCTGGATGGCTTGCGACTCTACCGAGCAACTGCGGGCGGAATATGGCCCCTTTCACACTCGTGCCGAAGCGGAAGCCGAAGCCCGCAAGCTGGGTTTCAGTTACCTGCTGCGTTACGAACACATGCTCGATGAGCACGAGGAGATCCAGGAGGTCCGCTGCATCTTCCTCGAATTGCCCGGCGCGGTTGCTGCGGAGGCGTCTTCGATGAGCCTGCACACCCGTTGCGCCACCTGCGGCGAGTCCGCTACCCACGATAAGGCATGGCAGGCGGAAGTTTGGGCGGACATCCACGAGTTTGAACACTCCCGCCATCGCGTGCGTCTCTTCGAACACGCGCGTGGCAAGGGCCTGAAAGAAATCGGTGGCTGGCGGGGATAGCTGATGTTCCCCGCACGGTTTAGAAGCCTCTTCACGCGGCGGTTGACAGTTCGCTGGCTGCAGCCCGATCGACGAACCAGATCAGCTTGCCCTCGCCCGGTTGCACCAGTTTAGAAGGATATTTTTCACTCGGGGCGTTGCTTTCCAGAACTTCGTGCAGAACCGCCGCCTTGTCAGTTCCACTCACCAGGAACGCAACACAACGGGCTGCGTTGAGCACCGGCAGCGTGAAAGTAATCCGGCTGGTCTTCATCTTCTCCACCCAGTTGGCTACCACGAGCCGTGATTTCTCCTGCAACGCCTCAGTTTCAGGGAACAAGGATGCCGTATGTCCGTCCGGTCCCATGCCCAGCAGGATCAGATCAAAGCGCGGAAATTCTCCGGGCGCCAAAGCGAAAAACTTCTGCAGAGTCTGCTCGTAGGCGTCCGCTGCGGCGGAGGCATCCTTGTTCTCAGCGGGGATGGGAAAGATGTTGGCTGGCGGAACGGGAACCTTCGACAGAAGGGCTTCTTTCGCCATGCGGTAGTTGCTGTCCGGATCGTCCGGGGGAACATGGCGTTCATCGCCCCAGAAAAAGAACATTTGAGCCCAAGGCAAACTCGCGCTGGCGTTGGCCGCAATCAGCGTGTAAAGGTTTTTGGGAGTCGATCCGCCGGACAGCGCAATCGTGAAGCGTCCACGCTCCGCGACTGCGTCGGTAGCGGCGCGTATGACTTCCTCTGCGGCCGCCTGAAAAAGATCCTGCGGAGTGGTCAGTCTACGCAGGTCGAGCGGCGCACTCACAACACTCCCACCCGGCTGTTAAGGGACTTAGCGGCCGCACACCGGGCCGCCCCCAGCAGACCGGCCTTGTCGTTGGTGATGACGCGTACCGGAATGCTTTCCAGCAGCGGGCGCAACCTGCCTTTCTCCAGAAAGGCCTGCATAAACAGCGGGCCGGTAAGCTTGGGAAGAATCTTCGGCGAAATTCCGCCGCCGAGGAAGATCCCGCCGGTAGCCATCGCCTTGAGCGCCAGATTGCCCGCCTCCGCGCCATAAACCGAGATCCAGAGATCGAGTGCCTGTTCCGCTAGCGGATTGCTGCCGTCTAGCGCAGCGCGGGAAATCGCCGCCGCAGCGTCTCGCTGGGCAACGTGCGTGGCAAATCCGGCAAGCTCATCTCCGCAACCTTTTCCGCGCAGAAACTGATACACGTTGACCAGACCGGGTCCGGAGAGAACGCGTTCATAACTGACGTGTCCGTAGCGGCTCTCCAGAAATCGCAACAGTTCGATCTGCAGGTCGCCTTGCGGCGCGAAATCCACGTGTCCGCCCTCGCAGGCGAAAACCTGATGCTGGCTGCCGTTCCAGAACAATCCTGCTTCTCCCAAGCCGGTTCCCGGTGCGATGACCGCCTGATTGCCAACCGGCTGCCCTACTCGGTTGAGAGGAATCAGATCTTGCGGGCTGAGGGCTCCAATGCCCCACGCATTGGCTTCGAGGTCATTGATCAACAGAGTGGCAGGCAGTTGAATTTGTTGTGCCAGGCGGGACTGTTCGACGACCCAGGGAAGATTGGAAGTCTCGACGCGACCATTGTGCACCGGCCCGGCAATTCCGAAGCAGGCAACCTCGGGCCGGGTAGCGGCGTCTTCGAGGAACTTGGAGACAATCTCGCCGAGCTCGTTGTAATCACGGCTGGGGAAGACGCGCTCGGAAATCAGCCGGAGATGTCCATTCTGGGGCTGAAAATAGGCTAGTCGAGCGTTGGTTCCCCCAATATCGCCAGCCAGGATCATTTCTCGAAGTTCCTCCAGCGCCGGCCGTCGCGCTCCAATAGTTCGTCCGCCTCTTTCGGCCCCCAAGTGCCCGAAGCGTAATTCGGGAAGTTCCGCGGGGGCAGCGCCTTCCACAGATCGAGGACGGGATTGACCACGCTCCAGCCTGCCTCCACCATGTCTGCCCGTTGAAACAGTGTCTGGTCGCCGATCATGCAATCGTGCAGCAGCCGCTCATAGCCGGTGCTGGGCTGCTTTCCGAAGTACTCCTGATATTCGAAGTTCATGTCCACTGTTCCCAGGCGCATCACCGGGCCGGGCACCTTCGCCGCGAATTGCAGCGAGATGCCTTCCTCCGGCTGGATGTGCAGCACCAACTGGTTGGGCATCATGTGTTCCACGGAAGTATCCCGGAACAGCACAAACGGAGCCTGGCGGAACTGGATCACGATGTGGGTGTTGCGAGCGGGCATGCGCTTTCCCGTGCGCAAATAGAAAGGAACGTCGGCCCAGCGCCAGTTATCGATGAGCAGCTTCATGGCGACGAAGGTCTCGGTGCGGGAATCTGGCGGAACATCGCTTTCGGCACGGTACGCGGGAACGTGCTGGCCACCCTCCGTGCCGTCCCCGTACTGCCCCCGCACGGATCGGCTGAGAACTTCTTCGTCGCTGATGGGCTGAATGGCATGCAAAATCTTGGCCTGTTCGTCGCGCACGGCATTGGCGTCAAACGAAATGGGAGGCTCCATCGCGGTCAGGCTGATGAGCTGCATGATGTGGTTGGGTACCATGTCGCGCATCGAGCCCGCGTAGTCGAAATAGCTGCCGCGGCCTTCCACGCCTACGGTTTCGGCGACGGAAATCTGCACGTGATCGATGTAGCGGCGGTTCCAGATGGGTTCGAAGATGCCGTTGGCGAAACGAAACGCCATAATGTTTTGGACGGTCTCTTTTCCCAAGTAATGGTCGATGCGATAGATCTGCTTTTCCTCGGCGACCTTGAGCAGTTGCTGATTCAGAGCTTTGGCCGACTCCAAGTCGTGACCGAAAGGTTTTTCGATGATCACTCGGCGCCAGTGGTCGTTGTTTTGCTCCATCAGTCCAGTGGCAGCGAGCTTTTCAACAATGGGCCCGAAGAAACTCGGAGCCGTCGCCATGTAGTAGAAAACGTTTTGATGGGTCGAGTGATCGCGGTCGATCTGAGCCAGGCGATCCTTGATCTGGGGGTAAAGCTTGTCGTCTTTGAAATCGCCCGCAAAGTAATAGAAGCGGCGCGAGAAGCTCTTCCAAAGATCGTCGTCGATGCAGTCGCCGCAGTACTGTTTCACATCGTCCAGGATCCTCGTGCGAAAATCTTCGTTCGACATCTGCGTCCGGGCCACGCCCAGCACCGCGAACTCCTTCGAGAGCAGGTCTGCCCGGGCCAGGTTGTACAGCGCGGGAATCAACATGCGCGCCGTCAGATCGCCGGCGGCGCCGAAGATCACCATCACACAAGGATCCCCTTGTTTGCCGATGCGCGGTGTGGCTGGTGCGGGCTGTTCCGCCAATTGAGCCATGATTAGGTTCTCAGGATTCTCCGCTAAAAGAAGTTCTGGTTACGCGCCCTTCTTGGCCGCGCCAGCCTCGATGTGTCCACCGAACTTCTGCCGCATAGCAGAAAGCATCTTCTCCGCAAAAGTGTGTTGCTGCCGTGAGCGGAAGCGCACATACAAGGCCGCGGTCAGCACATCCGCGGGCACGGCTTCCTCCAGCGCGGCCTGAATCGTCCAGCGCCCTTCGCCGGAATCCTGCACATAACCCTCGTATTCGGAAAGCGTCGGGTTCTCGGCCAAAGCCATGGCGGTGAGGTCGAGCAGCCACGAACTGACCACGCTGCCTCGCCGCCAAACTTCTGCGATATCCGCTAAGTTCAGATCGTAGCGGATATCCTCCGGCAAGTCTTTGCTGGTGGCGTTGCGGAAGATGTCGAAGCCCTCGGCATAAGCCTGCATGAGCCCGTATTCGATGCCGTTATGTACCATCTTCACGAAGTGGCCGGAACCGGAGGGGCCGCAGTGAATGTAGCCTTCCTCGGCTGAGCCGCCAGGTTGTTCCCGGCCCGGCGTGCGCGGGATCTCGCCTCTTCCCGGAGCCAACGTCTTGAAAATAGGATCGAGCCGCTGCACCGCTTCCTTGGGCCCGCCAATCATCATGCAGTAACCACGCTCGAGGCCCCAGACGCCACCGCTGGTTCCCACGTCCACGTAATGAATGCCTTTGCTCTTGAACTGGCCCGCCCGGCGAACGTCGTCTTTGAAATAGGAATTGCCGCCGTCGATGATGACGTCGCCGGCCTGCATGTACTCCGCGAGTTTCTGCACCGTCTGTTCGGTGGGACCGCCCGACGGCACCATGACCCACGCCGCACGTGGCGGCGTCAGCTTGCCAACCAGGTCTTCCAACGACGACGAACCACCGGCCCCTTCTCCGGCAAGTTGCTTCACCGCGTCCGCACTCAGGTCCGAGACCACGAGTTGATGTCTGCCGCGCATCAGGCGGCGCGTCATGTTCGCGCCCATGCGGCCCAGACCCACCATTCCCAATTGCATGTGTATTGCTCCTTAAACCGTAGCGCCGCCAAGCTATCCCAGTGCTTTTTGAACCGCTGCTGCCAAAGTCGCCAGACCCGCGCCTACATCGTACAGATGGACGCGCAACGCACGCCGCCCGCGCTCGGCCAGCACCTGGAAATCGCCCCGTGCCTGCGCCGCCTTGACCACGCCGAAGGTGTATTTCTGTTGCGGCACCGGCAGCTCCAAGGCGTCGTCGCAAGTTACCTGCAGGAAAACTCCAGAATTCGGCCCACCTTTGTACGCCTGTCCCGTCGAGTGCAGAAAACGGGGTCCAAAGCCCAGGCAGGTTGCCACATGTTTCTTGTCCCGCACCGCGTGCCGGATGGCTTGAAGGTTTTTTTCATGCTCGGCGTTCATCTGGATATATCCCAGCACGGCAAAATAATCGCCCGTGCCGATGCGGCCCAGATGAGCCTTCAAATATCCGGCCAGAGACTTGTCTCCGCCCGCGGCCCGCGCCAGGTCCGCGGCGTTCTTCTCGTCGGTGAACAGCTTGAGGCCATCGTCTTCCACCACAGGTTCTTCTGCGGGCAGGGAACCGGTCTTCTCGTACTCAGACGTTAAATTCCGGGTCGCAATCTTGCTGACTTCAACGTCAGGTTGATTGAAAGCGTTGATCCCGATGATGGAACCGGCAACCGCGGTCGCAATCTCCCAACGGAAAAACTCCGCGCCCAGGTCATAGATGTCGGCCATCGAGATTCGCAGCACAGCATGCCCGGCCTTTTCGAGTGCCGCTACCTTCGCATCCACCCCCACATGTGTCGCATGTTCGGTGTGGATGTAGGCAAACACGCGATCATTGCCGTAAACCTCGGGCGCCGCCAACTCCTCGCGGTCCACCGGGATGATGCCTTTTCCAACTTTCCCCGTGGATTCGGCTAGCAATTGCTCGAGCCATGCGCCGAGATCGGAGATATCCGGAGAAGTAATGATGGTGACTTTATCGCGGCCGTTGCGTGCCGCGGTGCCCAAAACAATTCCCAGCACTGCACCAGGATTCTCCTCGACGGGTGCGGACGGGCCGCAGGCGCGCACCATTTCTTGCGTGCGGTCGAGAAACTTCTTAGTGTCCACGCCCATGACAGCCGCGGGCACCATGCCGAAGTTTGAAAGCGCCGAATAGCGGCCACCGATGGAAGGCCGGCCAAAGAAAATATGCCGGAAACGATCTGCTTCCGCTACCTGCTGCATCTTCGACCCGGGATCGGTGATGGCGATGAAGTGGCTGCCGGCCTTATCCGCGCCCACAGCTTGCTTCGTTCGCTCGAAAAAATATTGCTTGAAAATGTTGGGTTCGAGCGTGCTGCCCGACTTGCTGGAAACAATGAAGAGCGCCCTGGCGATATCGATCTTGTTTTCGAATGACTTCACCTGCGCCGGATCGGTGGAATCGAGTACGTGCAGATCAGGGTACCCGGCAATCTTGCCGAACGTCATGCCCAGAACTTCCGGACACAGGCTTGACCCGCCCATGCCGAGCAGAAGAACATCCTTGAAACCCGCGCTCCAAACCTCCTTGGCGATATTCCTCAACTCTACCGGGTGCGCGATCTGCTCTTCGGTGATGTCCAACCACCCCAGCCAACTGGCTTCATCGCTGCCGGTCCAGAGCGTTGCATCGCGCTGCCAGAGGCGTTGCATCTTGCCGTCTGACTGCCAATCGCTCATGGTGGTCTTTACCGCTGCGGCCAGCGTCTCGGGCAGAGAAGATTTCAAACGGCTCACGCGTTCTGTCCTTTTTGCTGAGTGCTTTTTTCTACTGCAGCCAGCAGTTTGTGGAAGGCACCGGCAAACAACTTCACCCCGTCTATCGTCAGCTTGGTGGTCACCTCTTTGATCGAGATGCCGGTTCTTGCCAAATTGTCCATCACGTTCTGCGCGCCGGCCACGTCCTCGGTGAGGCTGTTCCTCAGTCGCCCGTGATCGCGAAACGCATCGACCGTGGCCGGGGGCATAGTATTCACCGTGTCGGGCCCGATCAGTTCCTCCACGTACACGACGTCACGATAGGCGGGATTCTTCGTGCTGGTGCTCGCCCACAGCACGCGCTGGGTCTGCGCCCCTTGGGCCGCCAGGGCCTGCCATCGCGGCCCGCTGAAGATGCGCTGATAGCGCTGGTAGGTCAGCTTTCCATTGGCGATCGCAACTTTGCCCTTCAGGCTTTTCAGCAGCGCTTGCTGTTGCCCATCGGTGGCAGTTTTCAACTTATCGTCGATTATCGAATCCACCAGAGTGTCAATGCGGCTGATGAAGAAGCTGGCCACGCTTGCCATTTTCTTCAGATTGCCGCCGCTCTTCGCCAGATCCTCGAGCCCTGCGATGTAAGCTTCCGCGACCTTCTCGTACACTTCCAGCGCGAACAGCAAGGTCACGTTGATGTTGATGCCTTCGCCAATCAACCGGCGGATTGCGGGAAGTCCCTCCGCCGTTCCCGGAACTTTGATCATCACATTCTCGCGATTCACGGCCTTCCACAAGCGGCGGGCTTCGTCGATCGTTTCCTGTGTTTTCAGCGCGAGTAGGGGAGAAACTTCCAGGCTGACATACCCATCCCGGAACTTCGAACTCTCATACACCGGACGCAGCAGATCGGCAGCGCCTTGAATGTCGCGAATCGCAATCTGTTCGTACCGGGCTGTCGTGTCGAGGTCATTGCGCGAAGCCAGCGACTTCAACATATCGTCGTAAAGCGAGCTTTCACCGATCGCCTTCTCGAAGATGGACGGATTCGAAGTCATCCCTCGCAGGCCGTCCTCTTCAATCATCTTTTTCAGGCTTCCGCTCGTGATCAGGTCGCGCCGGATGTAGTCAAGCCACATCGACTGCCCATAGCCGAGCAATGCCTGCAAAGGATTCGTAGCTTTTGAGGTTTCCAGAACTCCAGTTGGCTGCATGATGATTTCTCCCTGATGAACCCACGGCGGACGTCGTTCTCCCATCAAATGTTGTTCGCTCTAATCTGATAGCCCACTTCGGTTTGCGAATGGCGAGACGCGAATCGCTTCTACTTTTCCGTAATCGCCTTGCGCGCTTCCGCAACTACGGCCTCTGCGGTGAAACCAAAAAACTTCAACAAGTCTTTCAAGGGCGCCGAGGCTCCGAAGCGGTGCATTCCAACCTTTCGTCCCTTCAGTCCAACATACCGCTCCCAGCCAAAAGTGGCCGCCATTTCCACCGAAACCCGCGCCGTCACCGAAGAGGGCAGCACGCTCTCTTTGTAAGCCTCGTCCTGCTGCTCAAAGATTTCCCATGACGGCATGCTTACCACTCGCGCCTGGATGCCTTCCGCCTTGAGCTTTTCGTAGGCCTCGACACACAGCGAAACTTCGCTGCCCGTACCCATCAGAATCACATCAGGTTTGCCGCCGGGCGCGTCGGCGAGTACGTACGCTCCTCTTGCCGTGCCGGAAGCCGCGCCGTATTTCGTGCGATCAAAAGTCGGAAGCGCTTGCCGCGTCAGGACCAGCGCCACCGGCTGGTGCCGCAACTGCGCAATGATCTTCCACGCTTCCACCACTTCATTCGCATCGGCGGGACGAAGCACAACCAGACTCGGCATCGCACGCAGCGACGCCAGTTGCTCGATCGGTTGGTGCGTTGGCCCGTCTTCTCCCACTCCAATCGAGTCGTGAGTGAAAACGAAAATGGAGGGGATCTCCATCAGCGCGGAGAGCCGGATGCTGGCGCGCATGTAGTCGCTGAAATTAAAGAAAGTCGCACCGAATGCGCGGATTCCAGAAACCGCAAGCCCGTTTACACTCGCGCCCATCACGTGCTCGCGCACACCGAAATGCAGATTGCGTCCGGCATAGCCGCCGGCCTGAAAGTCGCCTGCGCCTTCAAATTTCAGCGTGGTCTTGTTCGAAGTGGCCAAGTCCGCCGAGCCCCCGATCAGCCACGGAATGTTCTGGGCCAGCGCATTCAGCACCTTTCCTGAACTCTCCCGCGTAGCCAATCCCTTTGTGTCCGCCGGAAACGTGGGCAGGTTCTTATCCCAGCTGTCGGGAAGTTCGCGGGTTTGCATGCGATGCAAGCGGTCGGCCAGTTCGGGATGCTTCTGCGAATACTCTGCGAACATCTTCGCCCACTGTGCGCGCGCGTCATGCCCGCGCTTTCCGATCCCATCCCGGAAGTGCTCCCGCACGCCCTCCGGCACCAAAAACTTGGCATCCTCCGGCCAGCCATAAAACTTCTTCGTCAGCCGCACTTCTTCTTCGCCGAGCGGTTCGCCGTGCGCCGCATTGCTGTCTTGCTTGTGCGGCGAACCGTAGCCAATATGGCTGTCCACGATGATCAGGGTAGGGCGATCCGTCGTTTTCTGGAAGGTTTCAAAAGCCCGGGCAAGCATCTCCAGATCGTTCGCATCGGCGACACGCGTGACATTCCAGCCGTAGCCGACGAAGCGCGTGGCCACGTCTTCGCTGAACGACCAATCGGCAGGACCATCCAGCGTGATGCCGTTGTGATCATACATCCAACACAGATTCGAAAGCTTCAGATGGCCCGCCAGCGACGCGGCTTCGCCACCGAGGCCTTCCATCAGGTCGCCGTCCGAGCACATGGCGTAGACGTTGAAATCGAAGATCTCAAAACCCGGCCGGTTGAAATTCGCCGCCAGCCACCGGCCGGCAATTGCTATTCCCAAGCTGTTTCCCACGCCCTGACCAAGCGGCCCCGTCGTGGTCTCCACGCCAGTTGTGATGTGCGATTCGGGATGTCCGGGAGTCCGGCTGCCGAGTTGCCGGAAGCGCTTGATCTCCTCCATTGGAATCGCGAGCGTTTTCAGAACTTCCCCGTTCTCAGCGACTTCGCGCACGCCCGCAAGATGAAGCATGGCGTAGAGCAGCATGGAAGCGTGGCCGTTCGACAGCACGAACCGGTCACGGTTCAGCCACTTCGGATCTTCCGGGTCGTAGCGCAGAAATTCCTGCCACAGGCAGTAAGTCGCCGGCGCCAAGCCCATGGGCGCGCCCGGATGCCCGCTGTTGGCCTGCTGCACCGCATCAATGGCCAATGTGCGGATCGTGTTAATGCACAGCGTGTCCAGCTGCTTGCCGGTTACCAACGCCTGTTCACTGGCTACCATGCGATGCACGCTCCTTCCAGGGGACAATTCTGCCTCTACTTGAATTGCTCCGCTCGCCTCAGTCTTAATTAGAGTTCCCAGGACAGAAAAGGGTTTCAGATACGCCCCGAGTGTATCAATTTCTTGCAAACCAATGTCGCCGGGTCTGTGAAAAATGGAGAGAACCGCAGAAAACGGAGGGAACTGAAGAGGCGGGGTACTCCTTATTTCAGCAGGCGCAGATAGCTGTTCTCGCTCTTCGACGCCCTTGTGGTCTCTTGGACATATTTGAGAAACTGCCGAAGATTCTCTTTTTCGGCGGGATCCATTCCAGCGAAGCGAATGCGCATTCCCGCAGCAGGCGCGCTGCGCGTGACCACTCCGTTCAGCGCGAGACCTTTCACCCAGATTTTCCCGCTCGCGACCCAAAGTCCGATCTCGACCTTGGCGCCGCCGCTAATGTGGGTGGCGGTTTCGACCTGGCATCCGCCCAAGCTGGTGTTGGAGAGATTACCCCAGATCGGGGCATCCGCGTCATCGACGTGCAGTTCCACGGCCACAAAACACTTAATTCTGGGATGCCGCCGTCGATCCTGTCCCGAGTTGGGGCTGAAGATATCGGGTTCAAACGGAGGAATGGCTGAGGCCGGCGTAGGCACGGGCTGACGTGGGGGCTCCGTGGCTACCTCCGTTCCTCCGGAGGCTCCTTTTTTTATCTCGCGCATGGCCGCCAGCAGAGCTTCTTCTCTGCGCTCCGGCGCGGCGTCGCGATAGGTCTGCAGCAGTTTTCCCAGGTTCCGTGCCAGGTCTGGATCGGCCAGCAGCCCCGTCCAGTCCGTTCCCGCCGCTGCGTTAGGTTTGGAATTACTCATTGAAATGGTGTTGCCGCTCGTTCTCGCGAACGAGTCCCTGGTTTCAGCTTGACCCAGAGGTCAGCCATCCACAAGATGACGGAAGTCATCCCCCAAGATACGCGTCCCAGAACCGTCCGCGAGCCGCGTGCGTCGCGGAGGTTTTCAACCGAAAAGTGTTCAGTCGATCAGTTCCAGGACTTTGAGGTAACTCTTCAGCGATTCCTGCTGCTCGGCCGTGAGGGACAGGAATTCAAAGCCATAGTGGCATCCGCGGCGGTAGCGGACCACCGCTCGCGTTTCCCACGGAAGGGCTGATCCCGGAAGCGAAAAGCTCAAGCCGGTCACCTCACCGCCATTCAGTTCCGCCGCCAGGAGTATGCCGATTCCGGCTTCGGACAGGTCCCTGCAGTGTCCCTCAAGCTTCTGGTAGTGATTACCCAGAAGATAGCTCACGGTGACTCGGAAATCGCTGCGGTATCTCGGATGCCGTCTCCAGCGACGGTCGATCTGGTTTGGGGCGCGCTTTGTGGTCGAGGCGGGCATTAGGCGGGTGCGTGTTCCGGTGAATGTTCCGTGACGCTTACGATTGGTTAGTGCGGCGCGAAGGTGAGTTGAACAACCTCAGTGGTGTCTTCCCGAGCAGCTTCAAGCTTCCACTTGCGGACCGCTTCGCTGGCCGATTCGATGAGCACCGGATTCCCTTCCACAACCTTGGTGGACTTAACGTCCCCATTTGCTCGGATCACAACTTCCAGCTTGACCACACCGCTAACGTGCATACGCTTCGCGAGTTCCGGATAGACGGGAGCAACTCTGTTGACTACTTTTCGTTCCGCGTGGCCCTGCGCCTGAGCCGTGTTGGTCTGCGTGAACAGACCGGCAAACAGTGCCAGCGCAACGAGTAAACTCCCTGCTCGATGCATGGGGGATGGACTTCTGCTTTACTCTATTGCTTTACTCTATCGGCAGACGCTACGAAGCGGAAAGTGTCGAAAGTAATGGGGGCCAGTCTCATTCTAATTGTAGGTTGCAATCCTAAGTCCCGGCCACTTTTGCGCTTTCGTTTGCCAGTCATCTTGGCGAAATACCCAACTCAGCGAGCTCTCGGTAATCGTCCAACTCAAACGGGCAGCCCCCCGGGTTTTTGCATCGCGAGGTGTCCGAAGCGTATCAATAGAAGGACGATATGCTATGAAGGAGAAAGGCCGTCCCGCAGACTTTCTTTATAATGGGACTTTTTCAGCACCGGAAATGCCCCGTTTATTGCCTTGTCCAAGCCGCAGATTTCTTGCCTTCACGCTGCTGCCGCTGATCGCAGTCGCAGGCCTTGTGGCTCAGAATTCCGCGCCTGCCCCGTCCATCTCTCTGCCCGGATCGCAGAGTCCCTTCACCGGCAGTGAGCCTGAAGGCAAAGCCACTCCGGAAGTCTTGCAACTGAGCTTCCAGGAAGCCATCGACCGCGGCCTGCGCAACAATCTCGGTTTGCTGCTCTCCGGCGATCAGACCATCATGGCGCGGGGCGAGAGATGGAAAGAGCTCAGCAACCTGCTGCCCAACCTCTCGGCCCGAGTGCAGGAAGACTTCCAGACCCAGAGCCTGGCTGCTCTCGGCTTTCAGAAACTCTTCCCGCTCTTTGGTCTGAAAGGCAGCGTCCCTCCGGTGACTCCTGCTTTCAACTACTTCGACGCGCGCGCTTCGGCCAGTCAGTCTCTCTTTAACTTCAGAGACCTCGAGAAGGAACGCGCCGCCTCCGAGAGCCTGAAATCCGCGCAGTACAGCTATAAAGATGCTAGGGAACTGGTAGTGCTTGCCGTCGGCAACGCCTACCTGCTGGCCATTGCCACCGCCGCTCGCATAGAAACCACGGATGCCCAGGTCAAGAACGCCCAGGCTCTGTACAACAAGGCCATCGACCAGCAAAAGGCAGGGCTAAGCCCGGCCATCGATACTCTGCGCTCTCAAGTCGAGTTACAAACACGCCAGCAGCAGCTCATCGCCGCACGCAACGATTTCGCCAAGCAGAAACTGTCCTTAGGTCGAGTCATCGGCCTGCCGCCGGGTCAGGAGTTTCTCCTGACGGAGAAAGCTCCCTACCAGGCGCTGACTCCCTTGCCCCTTGAAGTGTACCTGCAGCGCGCTTATGCCTCGCGCTCCGACTACCAGGCCGCTCAGGCGCAAGTCCGTGCAGCGGAACTTTCGCGCCGGGCCGCGGCCGCCGGTCACTATCCCTCCCTCGACGTTAACGCCAACTACGGCGACATCGGCGTAACCCCCGCCCATTCCAACGGAACCTGGCAGGTGAATGGTGGCCTGAACATCCCCATCTTTGCGGGAGGAAAAGTTCACAGCGACGTCCTCGAAGCCGACGCCCAACTAAAGCGGGCACGTTCTCAATTAGCCGATCTGCGCGGCCGTATCGACTATGAGGTCCGCGCCGCATTGCTGGACTTGAGCTCCGCCGCCGAGCAGGTCGAGGTCGCCCGCAGTTCCGTCGAATTAGCGGAACAGGCCCTCACCCAATCGGAGGATCGTTTCTCGGCTGGTGTGGCCGACAACCTGGAAGTAGTTCAGGCGCAGGAATCTGTCGCCAGCGCTCACGAAGGTTACATCCAGAGTCTCTACGCGCATAACCTGGCCAAGATCGAACTGGCGCGCGCCATCGGCGACGCCGAACAGGGAGTCAAACGATATTTGAGAGGCGAACACTAACTCAAACTTATGGAACCGACGACGCAAAGCCCGCCCGCCGCTCCGCCGGATCATCCCGAAACCCGCACCCAGCCATTGCCGTCCACGGAGCGCGACTTCCATACTCGTCCGTCGCGCACCGCCAGTCCTGGCTTTCGTATCGCCGTTATCATCGCCGCGGTAGTGCTGCTGGTGGTGGGAGTTATCGTCTACCGCTATGTCACCAGTTACGAATCCACCGACGATGCCCAGGTCGACGGCCACATCAATTCCATCAGCACCCGCATTTCAGGCCACGTCGTGAAGCTCAATGTCTTGGACAACCAGTACGTGCAGGCGAATACCGTGTTGGTGGAAATCGATCCCGCCGACTACCAGGTTGCCTACGACCGCGCCAAAGCGGATTTTGACGATGCGCAGGCCGCCGCCGCCGGAGCGGGCGTCAATGTCCCCATCACTTCAGTCAGCACCAGCAGCCAGGTCTCGGCGACGGAGGCCGATGTGGCCAGCGCCCGCGCCGGAATCTCCGCTGCCAAACAGCAGTTTGAAGCCGCCAAGGCCCAGCGCGACCAGGCCGAAGCGAACAACGTCAAGGCGCAGGACGATCTGGTCCGCTACAAGCAACTCGTGGACAAGCAGGAGATTTCGCAGCAGCAATACGATCAGGCCGTGGCCGCTGCCAAAGCCAATGCCGCTGCCGTCCAAGCTGCCCACGCCATGGCCGATGCTGCCCAGTCGCAGGTGAGTCAAGCCGAGCAAAGACTGCTGCAGGGTGAAGCCAACTGGCGCAACGCCCAGACCCGTCCCAAGCAAATGCAGATCATGCGCTCCAAGGCCGCGTCGGCCCAGGCAGAAGCGCAGCTCAAGAAAGCCGACCTCGATCAGGCACAGCTGAATCTGCAGTACACCAAAGTCGTTGCTCCGGTTGCAGGGGTAGTCAGCGATCGCACCGTCGAAGTTGGACAGAACGTCGCCCCGGGCCAGGAACTGATGAAAATCATTCCTCTCAACGATGTCTGGATCACGGCCAACTTCAAGGAGACCCAGCTTCGTGAGATGAAAGTGGGCCAGTCGGTCACGGTCGAGGTCGATGCCAACGGAAGAAGCTACAAAGGCAAGGTCGATAGCATCGCCGGCGCCAGCGGCTCCCGTTTCAGCCTGCTGCCTCCCGAAAATGCCACCGGCAACTACGTGAAGGTCGTGCAGCGCATTCCGGTGAGGATCGTGCTCGATCCTGGAGAAAACAAGGATCAGTCGCTGCGCCCCGGCATGTCGGTCACTCCTAAGGTCTGGATCCGCCAATGAGCGCTGGTGCCGCCACCTTCGATGGCGCCGATGCCTGGCGTCCGGCAATCAATCCATGGATCATCGCCATCACAGTTACGCTGGCGACCTTCATGGAAGTGCTCGACACTTCCATCGCCAACGTCGCCCTGCCTCACATCGCGGGCAGCCTCTCTGCCGGGCAGGATGAGAGCACCTGGGTCCTGACTTCCTATCTTGTCTCCAATGCCATCGTGCTTCCCCTGAGCGGCTGGCTGTCTTCCATCATGGGCCGCAAGAACTTTTACATGACCTGCGTAGCCCTGTTCACCGTCAGTTCTTTCTTGTGCGGACTGGCGCCGAACCTGGCCACGCTCATCGTTTGCCGCGTGCTGCAAGGCGCTGGCGGAGGTGGTCTGCAACCCAGCGAGCAGGCCATACTCGCCGATACTTTTCCTCCCGCCAAGCGCGGCATGGCCTTCGCGGTTTACGGCATCGCAGTGGTTAGCGCTCCCGCGATCGGCCCTACCCTCGGCGGTTGGATCACCGACAACTTCACCTGGCGCTGGATTTTTTTCATCAACATCCCGGTCGGCATCATTTCCATCCTGCTTACCTCGCGGCTCATTCAAGACCCGCCCTATCTCAAGCGCCGCAAGCTCAGCGAAACCACCATCGACTACATCGGCCTCGGTTTTGTGGCTCTGGGCTTGGGAACTTTGCAGGTTGTCCTCGACAAAGGACAGCGCGAGGATTGGTTTGAATCGCACTTCATCGTGATCCTTTCCTTGATCGCCGCGGCCTCCTTGATCTTCGTAGTCATCTGGGAGTGGAAGCACAAGGATCCCATCATCGATCTGCACCTGTTCCGCGATCGCACCTTCGCCGTCTCCAATTTGTTGATGTTCATGCTGGGATTTGCGCTGCTGGGCAGCACGCTGCTGCTGCCTTTGTTCATGCAGACCCTGCTCGGTTATACCGCGGAGCAAGCGGGCCTCGCGCTGATGCCCGGCGGATTCACCGTCATGCTGTTACTGCCCCTGGTGGGATTCTTGCTCTCGCGCTACAGCCCGCGCTGGTTGCTGGTTTACGGATTGGTTGTGCTTTCCGGGTCTCTGTTCCACATGGCTGGTTTTGACTTGGAAATCGATTTCCGCACCGCGGTCATGGCCCGCGTGTTCCAGGCCGCGGGGATGGCGTTCCTATTTGTTCCCATTAACACGGCCGCGTACGCGTTTCTTCCGCGGGACAAGAACAACGCCGCGTCGGGCTTGATGAACCTGGCCCGCAATATTGGCGGAAGCGTCGGAATTTCCCTGGTCACCACCAGGCTGGATCGGAGCACCCAGGTTCACCTGAGCGATTTGTCCCGCAATCTCAGCGCTTCCAACCCGGCGTTCCAGTCGATGCTGCGTGGCGCCGAGCAGGCTATGCGGGCACACGGCGCCAGCGCGGCATTTGCTACCCAGCAGGCATACGCCCTGATTGAAGCCACGGTTCAGCGCCAAGCCACCATGCTGGCCTATCTCGATGACTTCCGGCTTCTCGGTATATCTATCCTGGCGATGGTTCCCCTGGTATTCCTGATGAAAAAGGGCAAGCCCGGCGGCGGAATGGCAGTACACTAATTCGCGGTAAACCGCAGCGAACGGGAAGGGCACGAGTTTACTCGTGCCGTTAAGTCGTTGAAAATGACTCCGCGCTTCAGCGCCTGAGGTGATCTTTTTTGGCGGCTCTTTCCGCAACTGCTAGAGAACTATAATTAGAGAACCCATGTTTCGTCTCATCACTATCGAGCGAGAGTACGGCTGCGGCGCTGCCGCCATCGCCGCTGAACTGGCCCACCGTCTGGGTTGGAAACTCTGGGACCACCTTCTCACCGAGGAGATTGCTCGCCTCGCCAATGTTGACTGTTCCGCCGTCATGCGCTGCGACGAGCGCATGGACAGCAGCTTCTACCGCCTGGCAAAAACTTTCTGGCGCGGCAGTTACGAGCGCAGTTCTCCTCTCGGCAACCAGGCGTTCGATGCCGATCGCATGGTTTCGCTGATGGAGCAGATCGCACCCAGAATCGCTCAGGAAGGGAATGCCGTAGTAGTCGGCCGCGGCGCGCCTTACTTCCTGCGCGAGCAGCCGGACGCCTTTCACGTCTTTCTCTATGCGCCGCGCGCTGAAAAGCTAAGGCGCCTGCTGCTGGACGAATGCACGAAATCCGAAGCGGAGGATCTGGTCGATACCGTCGACCGGGAGCGCATCGCCTTCGTCAAACACTACTTCGACGCCGACTGGCCCACCCGCTCTCTCTACCATGTAATGATCAACACGGCCGTGGGGAATGAGTCAGTCATCCAGACCATTCTCCACACCATGCATCTGGTCGAGGGCCGCCCGAAAGCCACCGACTACGAACGCCCCAAAGTTTCCAGCTCCATCTAGAACCCATGTCGTGACCGGTTTTGGATTTCGGCACGACAATAAAGTTTAGGATACTGTTCGCGGCCGAGTGTTGGATGGCTCGAACAGACTAAACCTCTGTACCAGACCCCCTAGACCCCCCCCCTTTTTTGCATAATCTTTAGAATCATCGAGTTGGCGGGAAATCCCCCGCAACATCGGGAGTCTAAAGGACTTAGATACTAAGTTCTTAAAAATGAATGGCTTACAGGCACAACGATGCGGGTTTACCCGACCGTGATGGCCTCGACAATGATCGCCCAAAGGATGGGCTGTGGACAAGGTCAGATATCACAATGGGGTTGTGGAAATTCTTGAGGGGGTGGTTGTTCCCTTGGCCGCGGTCTCAGTTTTCGAGAGGGTGTTAGAAATGGGCTGCCAAGTGTGCGGCGCAGTAACTGGGCCCACCGGCCTGACGTGAGCTTGGAGGGCGCGATGCTAAGGCAGATTGAAACTCTGGCCTCCGGAGCCGTTGAAGGTCTGCGTGCGGGCGTAGCCTTTTTGGCGAAGCTCCAAATCGAAGCCTAGGTACCTCTGCGCAACCGCTAACTCAGTTCCTCTCAGGATTTCCCCAGACGATGTGTCGAACCTGAACAACTGATCCGCAGTAGGTCGAACGTAGGCCTGAATCCGTTCGGCTGTTCCTTTCAACTCGTACCAAGCATAAGCAATCGGGCTCCGCGGCGGCTCGTCGCTGCTGCGATTTGTTGCGATGGCAAGCGAAGATGTTGTCGGCTCACCTTCTTGCTCAAGGATCGCGCTCACAGCATTGTCGACTATGTCGGCTTCGTTGACTGCGAACACCGGTTTCGGTCCTACCGGGGGCGCCGACTCGTGAGCCTTATGAAGGCCCCGAATAAGGATGTCATATTGTTTCCGGTCGTAGGGGTCTCCGCGCAAATCGACGCCGATCTTTGACTGGAGCCATATGGGGACTGCGGAATCATCCCAGTCCCCCGATCGCAAGACAGGTATGAACTTGTCCTGGAGAATGTTGCGAGCGAGCTGACTGGTGATAATCATCGCTTCATAACCCACCCCGCCGTCCCGGTTATTTCCCTTTGCCGCGTAGGCGGGGGTGCAAATGACGACCACAAAATCGCTGGCGGTAATGCTGCTTTCCATGAAGCGGGTTCGGTCTCCGCCAATATTTAGGTGCCACTGATCGAGGATGACTCTGACTCCCTGAGACCGCAATTTTTCGGCGAGCTGTCGCACCCAGAGCTTGTGGTCGTCACTGTCCCATGAATAGGAGATGAAGGCCGTGGGCGTTCCGTCGGCCTCATTGTTGATCTCGTTTTGCCCGGAGGCGGGCGCGGGCTTGATTACGTTAGCATTCGCCGCGAGACCTTCTTCGGATACCAGGAAGAAGCCGGACCCGCGCGGATCGATGAGAAGTCCGTCGTTCACCAGTCGCGTCCAGGGGCTGCCGAGCAGGTGCAAACGTACGCCCTCGTTTTCTGAATCCGGGAAGCCGGTTGCGAGGCCCCACGGATCGCCCGGGAGCAAGAGATTATGTTTATTAAATCCCCCAGAGCTGCGCACCTGGGGTTCGATATAGATCAGCCTTTTGAGCAAGAGCCGGGCCTGATCTGAAATCGGGAGCGCCTTCAATCCCGCCAGCGTCCTGGCAACAGAGGCAATCGTAAACGGTTCGGTGCGCGTCATTGTTATGGGTCCGTTTATCGCTGGGGGCGTTTGGCGCGCTTTAATTTTAATCTCCCGCAGCCGGTTCGCACCCTCCCGATATAGTGAATTTCCGACGCGGGCCGATTCCATTTTGTGCGCCCGCTGAATACTGGCGATGTTGGCCGGCTTAACTGCAGGTGGCAGCGACAACGATGGTACGGCGCTTGTCAGTTGGCGGATAATCCCCAACATCTCGTTCTCGACGGAATTGTCAACAGTAATGCCAAAGGTTTCGAGCGCCGCGAGATAACTGGCGATGGTGGCGCTCACTCTGGTGCGGAAGGCATCTATCGACGCCTTGCTGTGGGCTCCCGGGATCGCAGCAGCGTTGTGTGTTTGCCGTGCAGTCCAGATGAGTTGTCGCTCATGCTCATTCAACTGGTCCCGTAGTTTGTCCCTCGTTTCGATCATCAGTTCGTGTAGGTGATGTCGGAACTCATTGTCGAGCGGCATGTAAACAGTTTACGGCGGGTGGGTACTTCTGTAGCGAGTATCTAAAACTTGGGCGCTCCAGGTTTAGTCGCGCGTCGGGGACGTATGCCGCCCCGGCCCTGGACAGCAATCCTCCCCACAAA
>CABDYC010000488.1_pt1 | contig 33156 bp, 28 predicted proteins | sample 3421511 | NCBI WGS metagenome assembly CABDYC01 (sample SAMEA5534336, study PRJEB31848) | metagenome | biome: tundra; feature: field; material: soil | place: USA | collected 2013-05 | depth 0.15 m | reverse complement strand
GTCTGGCTTCGACACCTCGGGCTCGATTCCACGGATGTATTCCTCGCCTCGTTTCCCCGGTCGGGCAACACGATGTTGCGGTTCATGCTGGGAGAAGCCTTGAGCGGCGTACCCTCCAACTTCGACCAGATTCAACGGATGGTGCCTGAAATTGGGGTGCAAGTGCACGCTTATCCGCTGCTGCCGGGGGGCGGACGCCTGATCAAGACCCATGAGCCCTACCGCCGCGAATACATGCGCGCCATCTACATTGTTCGCGATGTGCGCGACGTAATGCTCTCAAGTTTTGCGCGGGAGACAGCGCTGGATGTGGTCCATATCCGAACTCTGGCCGACTACGTCCGTCCCTTCATGCAGGGGAAGATGACACGTTTCGGCCCGTGGCAGAAGCATGTTGAAGGCTGGATGAACTCGCCTGCCGCAAAAAGCGGAGACCTGATGGTGGTGCGCTTCGAGGAAATGCGAAGAGACCCTGAGGGTAGCGTCGCGCGTTGCCTGGAATTCCTCGGCAAGAAGGTTGATGCGTCCGTGATTCGCACCGCGGTTCACAACAATTCGCTGGAGAAAATGCGCGCCAAAGAAGATCGGGCGACAACCCTTCCCAAAAGCCCCGGCGAAGAAGGCCGGTGGGTCGGCAAAGGCGCGATCCAGGGCTGGCGACAAAAGCTGACCGAGCAACAACTCGAGGTCGTCGATGAATTTGCGGGAGATATGCTGGCGCGGCTCGACTATCCAAGATGGGCAGGCGGCGGATTGGCGCCGCACGCGGACAAGGAATCGGCGGTCTTGAAGTAAAGGAGACAATGCAGCAACCATCGGACATTCTTGACACCCGGGTCGAATCAGCCAGCACGAGCGCCGGCGGGAGAGCGCCGCACGGTTCAGTCGAGGACTTACGGGCTGAGGGCAGCTCGCCGGCCAGCCACTCTGCAATGACCCGAATTGGCGGATGGATTGCGAATTTTTTTAGCTGGTATCGCTACTGAAAATTCAGCCGCTACCCAGCGGATGAATGAGTGACCCACAGAGAAGGATTTTGTTAACAAGCGGCGAACCGAGGGCGGGGATTAGATGCCCAGCTTCTTGACTTCCTCGTTGTAATACTTGCGGTAGAGGATGTCCCACTCCTGGGAACCTTCGAGGATGGTGCGCTTCTGGCTCTCGATCTTCTGGCGGGCGGCCATGTCGATCCTCTCCTCGTGATTGAGAAGGTCTTCGAGGATCTTGCGGGTTTGCTGGCGGATGGTGTTGGGGTCTTCGATGAAATCGACCTCGTCCATCTGTTTGAGGGCGTCGGCGACCGCTCGCGCCAGCACGTTCACTTTGTCGTGGCTCAGTCTCACAGCACCGCCTTGTACTTGCGCACCAGTTCAGTCTTCACCTTGCGGAACATCTCCTGGTAGTTCGCGCCGGTCTTGTTCATCTCTTCGGAGTAGGCTTCGAGGATGACCCGGACTTCGTCGTTGATGCGGTCCTCCAGGGTCAGTTCGTCGAGCAGAGCGGCATGGACGCGCTCCGTGACTTTGGGCACGGCCGAAGTTTCGATGGCCTTGCCGGCTATCAGTTTCTTGGTAACTTCGCGGGCCAGGTAGCCCACATATTCCTTGGAAAGAAGCATGTGCGGATAAATTGTCCTGTGTCAGGGGGCGCTTGTCTGCGAATTACAAAGTGTAACACACGGCAATTGAACGCGGGGACGATGGCCAAGCATTGTCGCTGATTTGTATCGTGAGAGAATGGGCCTTCATAGACGCGAGTGGCCTTCATGCGGTGGAATTCCGCTCGCGTCGGAGAATCCCAATCGACGCGACCACGCTGCAGGTTTTGATCATCGTGTTTATCGCCACGCTGATTCGGTCCGCCTTCGGCTTTGGCGAAGCTCTCATCGCAGTTCCGCTGCTCTCTTTCTTCATCCCGCTGGAAGTCGCCGCACCGCTCGTCGTGCTGGTCTCGATCACCATCGCCGGAATCGTTGTCGCGCAGGACTGGAAAAAAATCCACCTCCGGAGCGCGGTGTGGCTGGTGCTTTCGACGCTTTTTGGTATCCCGCTCGGCCTTCTGCTTTTGACCAGCACTCATCAAAGAGTGGTGAAAGCCGTGCTGGGAGCGATCATCGTGGCATTCTCCGTTTACTCCCTGATCGGCCGCACACCAGTGCGATTGCGGCATGACAGTCGAGGATGGCTCTTCGCCTGTGGATTCTGTGCCGGCGTGCTGGGCGGAGCCTACGGAATGAATGGCCCGCCGCTGGTGGTTTACGGAGCCATGCGGCGGTGGTCCGCCCAGCATTTCCGGGCGACTCTGCAAGGATATTTCCTGCCTGCCAGCGTCATTGGCATGGGAGGTTATTGGTTGGCCGGACTCTGGGTTCACGCCGTCACCCATTATTTTCTGCTCTCACTGCCGGTGACCCTGCTCGGCGTATGCCTCGGCAGGGTGATCAATCACCACCTGCAGGGCGAGGCCTTTCTTAAGTACATCTACGTCGGCCTGGCAAGTATCGGAGCGCTCCTACTCGTGCAGGCCATCACCGGCCGTCTCTAAGCGCGGGGAGATCAGCTTCTTATCTGTATCGTCTTACGATATACTGGAAGGGTTACTGGATCGCGGGACGATAACAATCGGCGGCAATGAAGAAGCTCACCTTGTCGGACTATCAGGCGCTGGCGGAGTTCCGCTACCAGATCCGGCGCTTTCTCCACTTCAGCGAGCAAGTGGTGGAGCAAGCAGGCCTGGAGCGTGGCCAGTATCAACTCATGCTGGCGATCAAGGGCATGCCGGCCGGAGTGCGGCCGCGGATTGGCGAACTGGCCAACCGCATGCAAATCCGCCACCACAGCGCCGTGGAGCTGGTGAACCGCCTGGAAGCGGGAGGATTCGTCCACCGCACCCGCGGGCAGGACGACCGCCGCGAGGTTCTGCTCGCACTGACCCCGAAAGGAGAGAAGGTTCTCGGCGAGCTCGCGCTTCATCATCACGACGAACTGCGCTCAGCCGGCCCTGAGCTGGTTACCGCTCTTCGCCGCATCATGCGCGAAGGCGGCGACGGCGCGTTCCCGCATTCTGCCTTCCCCCGCGAAAAAGGAAAACAATAAAGCACCCATGAGCAACATTGGCGGCGAACCTCCAAAGCAATCCTCCTCTTCGGCGGGCGAAACAAAATTACGGAACAACGCACGCGTAAACAGACAGAACCACAACGAAGAGTTGGGAGATTTTACGACGACGTGGCAAGTCGTGCCGATCTCCTTGCTGGCCATGGTGATTGGTGTGGTCTGCGCATTTGTCGCGCTTGTGCTGCTTCGTTTGATCGGGTTGTTCACCAATCTGTTCTATTTCGGCCGGTGGAGCACGACGATGGTTTCGCCGGGGGGTAACCATCTGGGTGTATACAGCGTTTTCGTTCCCATTGCCGGGGCACTGATCATCGGTGTCATGGCGAGGTATGGTTCAGAGCGGATCCGAGGTCACGGCATACCCGAAGCGATCGAGTCCATTTTGCTGAACGGTAGCCGAATTGAACCGAAAGTAGCGATTCTCAAACCAATTTCTTCGGCAATATCGATCGGCTCCGGAGGCCCGTTCGGCGCGGAGGGCCCCATTATCATGACGGGCGGGGCAGTTGGTTCGATGATAGCTCAACTGTTTCACCTGACAAGCGCGGAGCGCAAGACCCTCCTCGTGGCGGGCGCTGCAGGCGGGATGTCCGCAACCTTTGCTTCGCCGGTCGCAGCGGTCCTACTCGCCGTCGAACTGCTACTTTTTGAATGGAAGCCGCGAAGCTTTATTCCGGTGGCATTGGCGAGCGCGGTAGCTGCGGTGGTCCGAAGGTATCTGTTGGGGTTTGGGCCGCTGTTTCCAGTGCCGGTTCACCCGTTGTTCATTGGACCCAAGGGGCTGCTCGGGTGCGCCCTCGTTGGTCTCCTAGCTGGAGCGCTATCGGCGCTGCTGACAATATCGGTGTACGCAGCCGAGGATGCTTTCCAGCGGCTGAAAATCCATTGGATGTGGTGGCCAGCGATAGGCGGGCTGGCCATCGGCTTGGGCGGCCTGGCGTTTCCGCAAGCACTGGGTGTCGGTTACGACACGATCGCCGCGTTGCTTCAGGGGAGCGTCACTACACGGGTGATTCTCGGAGTCCTGCTCGTCAAATGGTTCATCTGGGCGGTGTCACTCGGCTCGGGCACATCGGGCGGCGTTCTGGCACCGCTGCTGATGATGGGTGGCGCGCTTGGCGGCCTCGAAGCAATGTTTCTTCCCAACGAAGGCGCCGGTTTCTGGCCTCTGATCAGCATGGGTGCCATTCTTGGCGGCACTATGCGTTGTCCGTTCACGAGCATTGTTTTTGCCTTTGAGCTGACACACGACGCAAACGTGTTTTTGCCATTGCTGGTTGGCAGCGTAGTCGCTGACGCTTTCACAGTCTTGACCCTGCGGCGGTCCATCTTAACCGAGAAAGTTGCCCGGCGGGGGTATCACCTGAGCCGTGAGTATGCCGTAGATCCGCTGGAAATTCTTTTTGTGCGCGAGGTCATGCGAACAAAGATCACAGTTCTGCCAGCAGCGAGTACGCTAGGCGAAATACGGCAATCGTTACGGACGGATCACCACCAGGAGCAGCGGTTGTTGCCTGTCGTGAACGCGGAGGGGCAGCTTGTAGGCGTGCTGACGCGCGGGGATATAAGCCAGCGGATGGAGCGGGATGGGGATGAGGCACTGGAATGCCCGCTCGGCGGTCTGGCGCGAACGAACGCGGTTGAAGCCTATCCAGACGAGCCGCTGCGGGTGGTGGTATATCGCATGGCGGAAAAGGGTTTCACGCGAATGCCAGTCGTGGAGCGCACCACGAGAAAATTTCTGGGTTTGGTGTCCCTCAATGATTTGCTGAAGGCGCGCACGCGACACTTGGAGGAAGAGCGGCGCCGCGAACGAACGCTCAAATTTAGATTCTTTCATCCTGGAAGACGGGATGGCGAGGGAACGCAATCCCCTGGAGCACGGTAACGACACATGTCGATGGCCGCCCGCCTCCGCCGTTTCCAGGATGAACATGTCCGCAAACCAGGATGGTTCCCCAGAGGCACGGGCATCAATTCTGAGATTTGAAATATTCGTCCGGGCGAATGTTGGGCGCGCTGGCAGACTGCTGAAAAACTCTGATTTTGGGTGGCGCCGCGCTTCCAGCGCTGCAATAAGGTCTGGCTGAATCTCTACGGCTTCTTCTCCGCCGCCTCGATCAGCGGGCGCAGCGCCTCCACTGATACTCCGAGTGAGCCGCCGGAGAATCCGTCAATGTAGGCGGAGTTCACTCCAATCACTTCAGCGTTGGAGTTGAAGACCGGCCCGCCGCTGCCGCCGTGCGCTGTGGGGGCATCGTAGATCAGCTTGTCGCCCACCACATCGCCCAGATGCCCGCACGTGGTCGAAGGACGAATCAGCGACAGCGCCGCCAGTTCACTGGCCGCCGTGATGTCGTTGTGCCGGTATGCCAGCCGTTGATAGATCCCGCTCGGCGATTTGGCCACCATCCCGGCAATCCCCATGGGATAGCCGATCACCGTGACCAATTCTCCGGGCGAGGCGTTCCCTCTGGCCAGCGGCAACACGGCAAGTCCGCGCACAGCACTCTTATCCTCGATCCTCAGCACAGCCAGATCTCCGGTGGAAGACACCATGCCCGGCGTCAAGCTCACCGGCGTTGGCGAGCCTGGAAAAAACACGACCAGACTCTCCAGCATGGCCGTTGCCCCACGATGGATCAGTCCTTGCGCCTCGCTGTCGCCATACCACGGCTCAGCTACATGCCGGTTTGTAGCCAGCAGTCCGTTGCTGACCAGAAATCCCGTCCCCGACACGCGCGCTCGAATCGCGGCCGGCTGGTTCGCGAACCCAACCTGATACACGCCGTAGATGTAGCCAATGGAATTCCGGTACCGGCTGAGCACCAGCGCAGGCATCGCCTGCTCTTTCTCGAGTTGCGCCACCTGCTGCGTAAGCTGCTGTACCTGCTTCTGCAGTTCATCCGGCTGCACTCCCTGCGCTGTGGCTGGCGCATAGTAGTGGAACATGGCCACCGCGCCAATCAGCAACACCACTCCCAGCACGGCCTGCACAACCTGCTGCCAGCTCTCGCTGATCTCGGTTGGTTCCTGCGGAATCTCCGGTTCGGACATGAATATGGATACCGCCCGTTCCTTCCAGCCCTTCGCAAGGCGAAAGCACACCAGCGCTGAAAGCCGGGGAGTGGTCATCTTCCCTTGTCCGGCAAGGCTTTTCCAGGGTACGGAAGATGATGTACAGGAGGTATGAAAGTGTCTTGAAGAATGGCAGCCCACCGCCGCCCAACCAACAAAGTCGGACTTTACTTTAGACTAGGGCTTTCCGATGCCCAGCCGCTTGGCCATCTCGTTGTAGAGAAATCCCTCGCCCGGCACATACGGCTGCACCCACTCGCCATCGATCACAAATTACGGGATGGCACGCTTGCCGGTGTGCTTGACCACTTCTTCCACCGCGCCCGGCGTGGTCTCGATGTCGATATCTTTGTAGGGGATGTTGTGCTAGGCCAGAAAGCGCTTTGCCTCGCGGCAATCGGGACACCAAACCACAGAGTAAGCGATGAGTTCCATGAGTTTCTTCGATGAATCGTCGTAGAGACGCAACTCGCTGCGTCTTGCTAGCCACGTCTTCCTAAACCCGTTCCAGCTGAGCTAGCGTGCGCTCGTTGACGATGTTGCCGGTATTCAGCGTGGAAGCCGGCTCAAACAGCAGAATCCAGCATTCTTCCTCCGCGACGGGCCGGTGCTCCACGCCGCGCGGTACCACAATAAATTCGCCCTCCTCGATCCATTCATGCCGGTCGAGGAACTCCATGCGGAACCGCCCCTTCACCACCAGAAACATCTCGTCTTCATGCTCGTGGTGATGAAACACGAACTCGCCCTTTAGTTTGTCGAGCTTCACATGCTGCCCGTTCAGCTCGGCGGCGATGTAGGGCTTCCAGTATTCCGAAATCCTGGCGAACTTGTCGGCGATGTTGACCTTATCCATGTTGCTTCTCCAGGTGCGTCATAGCTCAAGATTCGTCCGAAACGGAGATGGCCACAAAACAAAAGCCGCCAGCTCGCGCTGACGGCTGATAGCTGAAAGCTTCCGCCTAGCTGTTCTCGTACAGCAACACGCCCTCGGTCTTCTCTGCGTCCACCGGACGGTAGAACAGCTTGTTGTCTTCGAGGAAGACCTCGATAAATGCCGGGCGCGTGGTAATCGTGCCTTGGATCAGCGCCTCCGACAGCGGATCTTCAATGTATTTCTGCAACGCCCGGCGCAGCGGCCGCGCGCCGTAGGTGCGGTCGGTGAGGGTTTGGTTGAGGATCCACTTCTTAGCCTCATCCGCAACCGTCACCGTGATCGCCTTCTGCGCCAGGTTCTGGTTGAGCTGCGTGACCATGAGCTCCAGAATCTGGATCAGGTCCGCCTCGCTCAACGCCAGGAAGAGAATGATCTCGTCCAACCGGTTCAGGAATTCGGGATTGAAGGTGCGTTTCACCTCGCCCTTCACCATTTCCTCGACCTTGCTCGAAACCATTTCGTCCTTAGTCGACTGGAAGCCAAATCCCTCACGCTTCTGCAGGTGCCGAGCCCCAATGTTCGACGTCATGATCAGAATCGTGTTCTTGAAGTCAACCGTGTTGCCCAACCCGTCGGTAAGCTGACCGTCTTCAAACACCTGTAGCAGGATGTTGAACACATCGGGATGCGCCTTCTCGATTTCATCCAGCAGCACGACTGAGTAGGGTGCCCGCTTCACTCGCTCGGTAAGCTGCCCACCCTCTTCGTAGCCCACATATCCCGGTGGCGAGCCGATCAGCTTCGACACCGAGTGCTTCTCCATGAACTCCGACATGTCGAAGCGGACCAAAGCCTTTTCCGTCCCGAACATGAACTGCGCCAGCGTGCGCGCCACTTCCGTCTTGCCTACGCCCGTCGGTCCCAGGAACAGGAACGAGCCAATGGGCCGGTTCGGGTTCTTCAACCCGGCGCGCGAACGCCGAATCGCCCGGGCCAGCGCGCTGATCGATTTATCCTGCGAAATGATCCGCTTGTGCAGCTCTTCCTCGATGCGCAGCAGTTTCTGCGTCTCTTCTTCCTTGATCGAGGTGATGGGAACGCCGGTCCAGCGCGAAACCACATCTTCGATGTCCTCGCGGCCCACTACGCCGGTCGAAGATTCGTCCAGATGATACTTCTCGCGCAGCGCCCGCAAATTCTCGCGCTCCTTGCGTTCTTCGTCCGAGTAGAAACGCGCCTTCTCGAACTCATGGTTCGCGATCGCGTTCTCCATGCGATGCACGATGAACTTGATCCGCTTCTGTACCTCGGTGATCTCCTCCGGCTGCGAGGTCTGGCGCAGCTTCACCCGCGCTCCAGCTTCATCCACCAGGTCAATCGCCTTATCCGGCAGGAACCGGTCTGGAATGTAACGGTTCGAGTGCGACACCGCGAAGTTGATGGCATCGTCCGTATAAGTGACGGCGTGGAACTTTTCATACCGGTCTTTAATGCCGAACAGCACCTTGATCGCATCCGCCTCATTCGGTGGCGGAACTTTCACCGCCTGGAAGCGCCGCTCCAGCGACCGGTCTTTCTCAATCGACTTTCGGTATTCGCCCGGCGTGGTAGCGCCGATGCACTGAATCTCGCCGCGCGACAAAGCCGGTTTCAGGATGTTCGCCGCATCCAGCGACCCTTCCGCCGAGCCCGCGCCCACCAGCGTATGCAGCTCATCAATAAAGATGATGGAATTCTGCGACTCCATCAGCTCTTTCATGATGGTCTTCAGCCGCTCTTCGAACTGTCCACGATATTTCGTTCCGGCAACAATCAAGGAAAGATCGAGCGCCAGGATTCGCTTGTCCGCCAGAAACGACGGCACCTCGCCATCGGCAATCCGCTGCGCCAGCCCTTCGACGATGGCCGTCTTTCCTACTCCCGGCTCGCCGATCAGCACAGGATTATTCTTGGTGCGCCGGCACAGAATCTGCACCACGCGCTCCAGTTCCCCGTCACGGCCCACTAGCGGATCCAGTTGGCTGTCCATGGCCGCTTGCGTCAGGTCACGCGAAAACTCGCTCAGCAGCGATGACTCCCGCTGCCGTTGCGGCTGCGCCTTTTCCTGGCTGGTGCGTGCCAATTCTTCACGGATGGTCGCCAGCCGCAGGCCGCGCTCGTGCAGGATCTCCGCGGCAAAGCACTTCTCCTCCCGCAACAGTCCCAGCAGCAGATGCTCGGTCCCAATGTGCCGATGCGAGAGCCGCTCCGCCTCTTCCGCGGCATAGGCCAGCACGCGCTTGCACTCGTTGCTCAGGGGAAGGTCCACCGAGGTCGAGACCTTTTCCCGAATCGTGGTGTGACCTTCGATCTGCTTGCGGATGGACTCAACCGAGGCGTGCGAACGCAGGAAGCGGTTGGTCAGGGCTTTATCTTCGCGCAGGAGCCCCAGCAGCAGGTGCTCGGTCTCGATATAAGGAGACCCGAACTGGCTTGCTTCATAGCGCGCAAAGAAAATCACGCGCCTGGCTTTCTCCGTATAACGTTCAAACATAATGCCCTTCCCCCTGAACCCTTCCGGCCGAGAAGGCGCTGGCTCCCGCCCGACCCTACCGAAACCCTGGCTCGTTTGCGTGCATGCCTTGCTTCTTGCTTCCCACCACTATCTCAGTATGCAATCAAACGGCCACCGAACCCAAGTACTCAAACGTTTTTATAATGTTACCGAAGGAACCTGGTGAAATCCCCTCCGCCTGCCGATAGTTCAATTTCTTGCACTTTGTCTTACTAATCTTGCTCTTCCTCACTCACTCACCAGCAACTACGCCGGCAACGACTCCGGCCCGATCTCTTCCACGCGCCCCCGCTCCAGCCGCAAAACCCGGTGGCAGCGCCGCGCGAACGACAAGTTATGCGTTGCAATGAGGGAGGTGAGTTGGTGCTCGCGATGTAATCGCGCTATCAATTCGAAAACCGCTTCCGCCGTCTGTCCGTCAAGGTCCCCGGTAGGCTCATCCGCCAGCAACAATCTTGGGACGGTAATGAGCGCCCGCGCCAGAGCCACCCGCTGTTGCTCCCCGCCCGAAAGCTCCCCCGAGCGATGATGCGCGCGTTGCTCCAACCCAACCTCACGCAGCCAGCGTGAAGCTTCCGGCGCCGCCTCTGCCCAGGTGCGCCCTCGCACCAGCAGCGGCATGGCCACGTTCTCCGCTGCCGTGAATTCCGGCAGCAGATAGTGAAACTGCCAGACGAAGCCCGCCTCGCGATTGCGAAACTCCGCTGCTTCGTCCGCCGACAACGAATTCAATTGCAATTGGGCGCAGTATACGTCACCTGCGGAAGCCTGATCAAGGGCGCTGAGTATGTGCAACAAGGTACTCTTCCCCGCTCCTGACTCCCCCACAATCGCGAGCATCTCGCCTCGCTTCACCTCAAACGACAAATTCTCAAAGAGCACCAGGTCCGATTCGCCGGACCGGAAAACCTTCTTTAATCCTTGAACCCGGAGCAGCGTTTCTTGTTCCGCCGCTTCCTCCGTTAGATGCACTCCGCCTCCGCTTCGGTCCATCCTGCCCCTGCCTTACTTTGCCGGCGCCCGGAACAGTAGAAGGGGCCATCTTCTCACACTAGAGCCTGAGTTCCACATGGCACCTTCGAACCATATGGAACATCCCGGGCCGAACGGGCCGTTCTCCTCTCGCGACCCCCGAAGAGGCATCTGCTGAAAACTGTACACAAGGGCTTCGGTCGAGCGATGTGACCTGCGTCACGCCTTGGTATGCACAATCCCGCAGCAGAGCCTTTCGTCCCACAATTCGTTGAAAACCACCGGAAGACAACCCAACAAAGTCTACACCTCGACCTTGGCGTCCGTGCCAGCCAGACCGCGCAACGACTCCTCATAAGGCGCGCGCGCAATGCCGCGCTCGGTGATGATCGCGGCCAGGTATTTCGCCGGAGTCACGTCGAAAGCGGGATTCTCAACGGACACGCCATCGGGCACCATTTGCTTCCCGGCAATGTGAGTGACTTCCCTCGCATTGCGCTGCTCAATCGGAATCTTGCTGCCGTCGGGGCAGGCGAGGTCAATAGTCGAGATCGGCGCGGCCACGTAGAACGGGATGCCGTGCTCTTTGGCCAGAACGGCGACGGTGTAGGTCCCGATTTTATTGGCGACGTCGCCGTTAGCCGCGATGCGGTCAGCGCCCACCACGATCGCTGCGATCTTGCCCTGCTTCATCATGGCGCCTGCCATGTTGTCGGAGATCACGGTTGTGGGAATGCCGTCTTTCATCAGCTCCCAGGCGGTAAGCCGCGAACCTTGCAGGAAGGGCCGGGTTTCGTCGGCGTAGACGTGGATCTTCTTGCCTTGCTCGACGGCCGCGCGAATCACACCCAGCGCGGTACCGTACCCGGCCGTGGCCAGTGCACCGGCATTGCAGTGCGTAAGCACACCGCCTTCGCTCGGCATCAGCATGGCGCCGTGGCGTCCCATGGCTTGGTTGGCGGCGATGTCTTCGGCGTGCATGCGTTGCGATTCTTCGATGAGTTCCTGCTTGATTTGCGCGATGGGACGGATGCGCACGCGCTCGAACTTCTCCTGCATGCGGCGGATGGCCCAGAAGAGATTGACGGCCGTAGGCCGGGTCTTGCCGATCACGTCGCAGATCTGGTCGAGATCCCGCTTGAGATCTCCCGGGGTCTCCGCTTTGGAGTTCTTTAGGCCGAGCGCAATGCCCATGGCCGCCGCAACGCCGATGGCAGGCGCTCCGCGCACCACCATGGTCCGGATAACGTCGGCAACCTGCTCGTGCGTCTTGCAGGTGACGTAGGTTTCTTCCGTGGGAAGCTTCGTCTGGTCAATGAAGCGTACGCCGTGCTCAGTCCATTCGAGAGTTTGAATCATGAAGTAGTTCTCAACAATTCAATCAGCTTCTATGCGCCGCACAGCGGTTCCCCGGAACATTTGTCACTGCCGGCCGTCCGCAAATTTCGCAACTGGCCGCGACCGCAAAAATCACCGGCGCGGTGTCATCCGTCTGCAGAATGTGTTCAGCACGGACATCGCGAGCTGTGAAGGCGGAAACGAACGGCGCCGGGGCCGCGGCCTTCTCCACGCTAGGTCTTCCCTTTGCTTCCTCGCGCTCCACCAGGCACAGGACCCCAACGACTTGGAATCCGAACTCGCGGGCCGCTTCGATTGCCTGCACGGTGGAGGCGCCGGTGGTGCAAACATCGTCCACAATTACCACGCGCGCACCCTTCTCACGAAAGCCTTCAATGCGCTGTCCGGTCCCGTGCTGCTTTTGAGCCTTGCGCACCAGAAACCCGTGCAGTTCGCCGCTCACCACCGAGACCGCCGCCACGATGGGATCGGCTCCCATGGTGAGACCTCCGATGGCCTGCGGCTTCCATCCCCGCTGCCGGATTTCGTCGGAAAACACTTCGCCGGTCAGGCGCGCACCCTTGGCGTTAAGCGTCGTGGCGCGGCAGTCGATGTAGTAGTCGCTCGTGCCGCCAGAGGAAAGCTTGAACTCGCCCAGCCGGAAGGACTTGCAGGCAAGCAAGCGCAACAGATCATGACGCGAAGAATGCATCGAATTCTACGATACCACGGAGAATCGCCCTTCGGCGGCCCTGCCAGGCCTCCGACTTCAGCTTCGCGTCAGTCAGCCGTGATAACCTGAGTACTCTTCCCACAACGACGCTTCGAGGTACGAAAGTGCAGAGTGCGCGAAAGCTTTTCTTCTTCCTTCTCGCTGGTCTTTTTCTCACAAACTTGAGCGGCTCCGATCTGGTTTCGGCGGCATTCGCCGAGGGCACGCGCACCTGGGAGCAGTCGAAATTTGACGAACTGACCAAGGGCACGGCCACGGGCGTGGCGATTCGCAGCACAGGCGGCCTGGAACTGGCTCCCACGTTCAAGAGCCTGTATGCCACGCCTTCCACCTACATCTGGGCGATTGCAGCCGACGATGCCGGCAATGTGTACATGGCGGCGGGCGCGCCCGCCCGCGTGTACCGCATCACAACCGACGGCAAGCCGACGATCATTTTTGAACCCAAAGAACTCCAGGTGCAGGCGCTGCAGACCGGCCCCGGAGGCGCGATCTATGCGGCCACCGCTCCCGATGGCAAGGTGTACAAGCTCGAACATAAGCCGGGTGGCAAGGCGCAGCCGGCCAAGGCGGACTCACCGCAGGGCACGGCTTCCGACAAAGACGACAAAGATAAGGACCAGGACAAAGATGCCTCCAAACCGAGTGCGGATCCCTCGTGGATTTCGTCAATCTATTTCGAGCCGGGTACGAAATACATCTGGGACCTTGCGCTGGACAAGGCCGGCAACCTCTATGTTGCCACCGGCGACCACGGGGAGATTTATCGTGTCACACCAAAGGGCGAGCATTCGGTCTTCTTCAAGAGCGATGAAACCCACATTCGCGTCCTCGCCTTCGACGTGCAGGACAATCTGATTGCCGGCTCCGATGGCAGCGGCCTGATCTATCGCATTTCTCCCGTCGGCGAGGGGTTCGTGCTGTACAGCGCGCCCAAAAAGGAGATCACAGCCCTCGCGCTCGATCGCGCGGGGAACATCTACGCGGCGGCAGTTGGTGAGAAACGAGGCGGAGGCGGGCCGAGCGCATCAGGTATGGCCGCAGCTCTTCTGACCATGGGCGGCGCCAACGCGCCCGCAGCAGGCACAGCGCCGCAAGCTCCAGGCATCACGATTACGCCTGCGTCCGCGCCACAGATGGCAGGGCCGTTTCCATTCCCGGGCGGTGGGGCAAGCGGCGGGTCGGATGTGTACCGCATTGCGCCCGACGGTTCTCCCGCAAGAGTGTGGACATCCCACGAGGACATTGTCTACGCCCTGGCCTTTGACTCCCGGGGACGCCTGCTGGCCGGCACGGGAAATCGCGGCCACATTTTTGCCATCACCGCCCCCGATGATTTTTCCGATCTGCTGAAAGCGCCGGCTTCGCAGGTCACAGCGTTTGCCAAAGCTCCTGGCGGCGGGCTGTATGCCGCGACCAGCAATCTGGGGAAAGTGTTCGTGCTGGGCCCAGGTCCTGAAGCCGAGGGCACGTACCAGAGCGACGTGTTTGACGCCAAGATTTTCTCGCGCTGGGGGCGCGCCCAGTTTCGCGGCGCAGGCAATGTGGATCTCTATGCGCGCAGCGGCAATGTCGACAATCCCGACCGCAACTGGAGCGCGTGGAAGAAGATCGACCTTGGTAAGAACGGCGAAACTGGAATTCCCGCGGCGCGCTATGCGCAGTGGAAGGCCGTTCTGCACGCAGGAACCGCGACCCCCGGCGTGGACAGCCTGGCGCTGAATTACCTGCCCAAGAACGCCGCCCCCGAGATCGACGACGTAACCGTGCAGGTCGGCATGAAGTATCAGCCGATGCCGAAAACAACGGGCATCAGCATGGGCTCGGATTCCAGCGGATCTTCGGGACCACATTTCGAAGTCCCGACGCCAAGTTCCCGCGATCGCGATTCCATCGGAGTGAAGTGGAACGCTCACGACGAGAACGACGACCAACTCGTCTACTCCCTCTACTACCGCGGCGACGGCGAGACCCGCTGGCTGCTCCTCAAAGACAATCTGACCGACAAAGCGTATTCCTTCGATGCCAGCCTCCTGCCGGATGGCGGCTATACCGTCAAGGTGGTTGCTTCAGACGCGCCGTCGCACTCACCCGGCGAAGCCTTGACCGCGTCAAAGGAAAGCCGCCGGTTTGAGGTGGACACGACTCCGCCGCGCATCGAGAATCTGGCAGCCTCCGTCGAGGCCGGACAAATTCATGTGACGTTCCGCGCGGGCGACAGTTTTTCTCCCATCAAGCGCGCGGAATATTCGGTGGACGCCGGCGAGTGGAAGTACGTCGAGCCGCTGGGCCAGCTCTCCGACGCTAAGACCGAAAACTACGACTTCAAGATCACGCCCGAAGCCGCGAAAGACGGCGGAGCTTCTTCAGAGCATGTAGTAGTCGTGCGGGTCTACGATCGCTACGAAAACATGGGCGCCGCCAAAACCCTGATACGGCAAAAGTAAGAACTGCTTTACCCAGCAGCCAGGTAGATGTAGCGCAAGATGAACAGCGCCGTAAGTATCCACAGCAGAAGGCTCACTTCGCGGAATTTGCCGGCAGCGACTTTCACCAGAGTGTAAGACATCAGCCCCAGGCTGAGGCCGGTGGCGATGCTGAAGGTCAGCGGCGTGGCCAGGATCGTCACAAAAGCGGGCAGGCCTTCCGTGAAGTCTTTCCAGTCGACGCGGGCGATTGACTCCGTCATCAAGGCACCCACCAGGATCAAGGCCGGGGCGGTCGCGTACTCGGGGATCGCGGTCGCCAGCGGCGAGCAGAACGCGGCGGCGAGAAACAGTCCGGCCACAACCACATTGCTGAGTCCGGTACGCGCTCCAGCCGCCACTCCCGCGGCGCTCTCGATATAGCTCGTCACGGTAGATGTTCCTGTCAGCGCTCCGAAGATCGTTCCTACCGCGTCCGAGACCAAGGCGCGGCCCACGCGTGGAATTTTTCCGTTCTCGACGAATCCGCCCTGCTCGCATACACCCACCAGCGTGCCCACGTTGTCGAAAAGGTCCACAAAGAGAAACACGAAGATGATTTCGAGCAGCCCAAGGTGCATCGCACCGCGGATGTCAAGCTGCAACCACGTGTAAGAAGGATGAGGCGCTGAGAAAATAGCCGTCGGCCACTTCGTCATGCCGCGGAGAATCCCCAGCAGCGTAGTGGCGAAGATGCTGATCAGGATAGCGCCATTGACCTTGCGTACCATGAGGACCACCGCGATCACGAGACCGAAGCAGGCGGCCTGGACTTCGTGGTCGGAAAAGTTGCCGAGACCAACGAACGTGGCGGGGTTGGCGACCACCAGCTTCGCGTTGCGCAGTCCCACGAACGCGATGAACATCCCGATGCCCGCTGCAGTGGAGTGCTTGAGGCACCCGGGGATGCCGTTCACGATCTGCTCGCGGATGCGCGTCACCGTGAGGATCAGGAAAAACACTCCAGAGAAGAAGATGACGCCCAGCGCGGTGCGCCAGGGAACATGCATGCCCAGGCACACTGAATACGTAAAGTACGCGTTGAGCGACATGCCAGGCGCCAGCGCGATGGGATAGTTGGCATAGAGTCCCATCACCAGCGTGGCAACGGCCGCTGAGATGCACGTGGCGAAAACCACACCTTCGGCGGGCATGCCGGCCTGCGAGAGTATCTGCGGGTTTACGACGACGATGTAAGCCATCGTAAGGAACGTCGTAAGCCCGCCGACCAATTCGCGGCGAATGGTGGTCTGGTTTTCGACGAGACGAAAGTAGCGCTCGATCAATGAAGGTCCCTCAACTCTTCCTGGCAGAGTTGCTTCATGCAGCTTGTGTCCGGGATCGGCCATTTTAATGCATTCTTTCCCCCGCTTCTGAAGCATCTTCTTCCATCACACTCTTCATGGCGCTCAGTTCCCCCGCGCGGCGCAGCTCAGGGAAGCGCCAGGCCCAGAGAGCAATCACCACCAGGGTTCCCACTCCTCCCAGCAAAACGGCGGGAACGGTCCCAAACCACTGCGCCGTCAGTCCCGATTCAAACTGCCCGAGTTCATTGGACGTCCCGATAAAAACCATATCCACCGCCAACACGCGCCCCCGCATTTCATCGGGCGTGCGCAACTGCACCAGCGTCGCGCGAATGATCACGCTGATCATGTCGGCCGCACCCAGGAAGATCAGCGAAAGCAGCGAGAGCACCAGGCCGGTCGAGACGCCAAAGAGAATGGTGCAGATTCCGAAGCCGGCCACCGACCACAGCAGCGTCGGCCCCGCGCGCCCATGCAGCGGGCGATGCGCCAGCGCCACGGCCATCATCGCGGCGCCCACTCCCGGAGCAGTCCGCAACAGTCCCAGCCCCCACGGCCCGGTGTGAAGAATCTCGCGGGCATAGACCGGAAGCAGAGCCACGGCTCCGCCCAGCAGCACCGCGAACAGGTCCAGCGAAATCGCGCCCAGAATCAGCTTCTCGCGCCAGATGAAGTGCAATCCCGCGAAGATGGTCTTCAGCGTCATCGGCTCGCGCTGCCGCGCTTGCGACCGGGTCCTGATGCGGAAGGTGGAGACCAGCGCGCCCACCGCGGTCACCATGGCAGCCGCGTAAACCGCAGACGGTCCGCGAAAAATCGCGTAAAGAATTCCGCCGAGAGATGGTCCAAGAATCGTAGCAGCCTGAAAAGTTGTCGCGTTCCACGCCACGGCGTTCGCGAAGTGTTCTTCGGGAACCAGTTGCGGCAAAATCGAGCGGCTGGCCGTTCCATTGAACGAGCGCACCACGCCCAGCAAGATCAGCACAACATAGATGGGCCTCACCGAATGCGCTCCGCGCTCCGCGATCAAGAGCAAAAGGCCCGAGCAGAGCGCGTATCCCGCATAGCACGCGCCAAGCACCTTGCGGCGCTCGAAGCGGTCGGAGGCATGTCCAGAAACCAAAAACAGCAGGATGCCCGGAAGAAACTGCGCCAGCCCGACCAACCCCAGGTCGAGGGCGCGCTTGGTGATGTCGTAAACCTGCCATCCCACCGCTACCGCCTGCATTTCAACGGCAGCCACAATGAGGAAGCGCGCAATCTGAAACAGCACGAAGTCCGGATGCGTAAAAGCGATGCGTCCAGCTCTGGAGTCGGCAGGCGGTGGCATTGGTCTTCTGATGCGATCTTCTAATGTGCCATAGAACGAGAAGACGTGCATGGCGCGCCATATCCAGCAGGTAGAATCGACTCATGCTGACGCTGTTGCGTACAGTCGGGTGGATCGCCTGCGTCGTCTACTCGACCATCCCGGCGTTCTGGCTGCTGATTCATCCGCGAGTGGAGTTTTGGCGCTCACGGCGGCGATCGCCGTACCGGATTCTCGTCCCCGTCTGGATGGCGATGTGGGTGGCCGTGGCCACGATCACGGCCCCCTGGCGCAACGTGCTCGTCTATGAAAGCAACTACACCTGGATCCCCGCCGCAGTCCTATTCTGCGCCGGCCTGATGCTCTACAAGCTATCTCACAGCGAGTTCAGCCCGACGCAACTCGGCGGACTGCCCGAGATCCTGCGTAACCACAGCCACCAACGCCTGGTGACCACAGGCATTCGTGCCCGCGTGCGCCATCCGGTCTATCTGGGCCATCTCTGCGAGATGCTGGCCTGGAGCCTGGGCACTGGCCTGGCAGTCTGCTGGGCGCTCACAGCATTCGCGATCGTCACAGGTTCAGTAATGATCACGATGGAGGATAAAGAACTGGAGAACCGCTTCGGCGAAGAATACCGCCAGTATCGATCCAGGGTGCCCACCGTTCTGCCAACGATAAAGATTAAGGATGTGAAAGGATCAAACTAACCCAGGTCCAACTCTGCGTCCTCCGCGCCCTCTGCGTTGAAAGCTTTTTATTTCCCAAATCCACACACAGTAAAAGAGCCAGTAGCTATAATCCGACTTGGCTGAATGCTGACGGCTGTTTCCCCCATGCGCTTTGAACTCTTCATCGCGACCCGCTACCTGCGTGCCAAGCGTCGCCAGGCTTTTATCGGCATCATCACCGGCATCTCGATCATCGGAGTAGCTGCGGGCGTGGCCTCGCTCATTGTCGCGCTCGCCATCAACAACGGCTTTCGCCAGGACTTGCAGCAGCGCCTCATCGGATCCACCTCTCACGTCAGTCTCCTGCGCGTGGCCGACGACGGCATCAAGGATTGGCCCCCGCTACTCGATCGCCTTTCGAAACAGCCGCATGTGGTAGCCGCCGCCCCCGCAGTCTTTGAGCAAGTGCTGATCTCCCGCGGACCCCGCGCCCGCGGCGCCGTCCTCAAGGGCATGATTCCAGCCGACGAGCGCAAGGTCGGAGATCTGCTCAACACCGTAAAAGAAGGTTCGGCGGCCGCCCTGGAAGAAACACCTCCGCCATCCGGTCAGGGCTCATCGGAAACCGGGACGCAGAAAAATCCCGCAACCAGCAGCGCCAGCTCCACACCACCCGTTTCTCCCGATTCCCTGGCCGGCGTCCAGGCGCGCGTGGCCGCGATGCCCCCCATCATCCTCGGCAAAGATATGGCCGACAATCTGGGCGCAACGGTCGGTTCGGTCGTGCTAGTGACCAGCCCACAGGGCGAATTGACCCCGTTCGGCATGGTGCCCAAATACAGCCGCTTTCATGTCGTGGGAATTTTCAACTCCGGCTTCTTCGATTACGACTCGTCATGGGCCTTTACCCGGCTCTCGGACGCGCAGCGCCTCTTCGGCCTCGGCGATCTGATTTCGGTGATTGAGTTCAAGGTCGACGACATCTACCAGGCCGACGCAGTTTCGCGCCAACTCGAAGACGCGGCCGGCAAAGGCTTCATGGCCACCAACTGGATGGAGCAAAACAAAGCTCTCTTCCACGCCCTGCGCCTCGAGCGCTTGGTCACCTTCATCACCATCGGACTGATCGTCTTCGTGGCCGCCCTGAACATTCTGATTTCTCTGATCATGATGGTCATGGAAAAAACCAAGGACATCGCGGTGCTAATGTCGATGGGCACACGCAAGTCGCAAGTGCGAAGCATCTTCATCGCACAGGGAGTGCTCATCGGAGTGATCGGCACCGCCATCGGCCTACTGCTTGGCTATGCCATCTCCTATGCCGGAGGCCACTATCACATGATTTCGCTCTCCCCCGAGGTTTACTCCATCGACTACGTCCCCTTTGCCCCGCGCTTGATGGATGGCCTTCTGGTAGCACTCGTAGCCATAGGAATCTCCTTCGTAGCTACACTCTATCCATCATGGTCCGCCGGCAGAACGCTGCCTGCGGAAGCCTTGCGCTACGAATAACGAGGTTGTGTGGCGCGGGCACTCCTGCCCGCGAAATGCGTGCGCCACCAAACAGAAGGAAAAGATAAGGAGCCCTCGTGGTCTACCCGTTCATCTGGCTACTGCTGCTCCCCTTCCGCATCTTTCGCGATGATACCTCGGCGGCCCGTTGATCTCTGTTGAACTGGGATGCTCTAACCCTCACAAGTCGTCTACGCGCTCGCTCTTCAGGAGCGACGATCACTCGATCTTGGCTTGGGAGCGTTGCGCACGTCCATGCCGAGCGGCGAGGAATTCTAGAATTGCGTGATGTGCCGCACCAGGCTGGTCGGTCTCGAAAATGTGGCCAGCGCGAGGGAGCAATACAACCTTGGCCCCTGGAATACGTTCGGCAATTAACTGGGCATTCGCAGATGGAACGAGCCTGTCGGTTTCGCCGTGAATGACGAGCGTTGGAGCCTTGATTTGTGCGATGCGGCTGTAGGCTTCCCACCCGAGAATGCCTTGAAGTTGGCCTGCGTATCCCTGCAAAGTGGGATACCACTTCATGCGGATGGCCATATCTTCGTCGATGCGCTCGCGCGGCGTAGCAGCGTCATAGATGAACGGAATCATGGCCTCCTTGGATTCTTCGGGGGTCATACCCTGGCGCATGAGAGTTTGCAGCGCTGCAGGTTCGGCCTGTACGGCATGAGGACCGCCCGCGGTGGTGCAACCCAGAATCAGCGAGCGTACGCGCTTCGGATATTGAAGCGTAAATTCCTGCGCAATCATGCCGCCCATGGAGACACCGAATACGTGCGCGGTCTCGACGCCCGCAGCATCCAGAACGGCAGCCGCATCTGAGGCCATCAACGCGATGGAATAAACGCCTGAAGGCGCATCGCTTCGGCCAACCCCGCGATTATCGAGAGCGATCGTGCGATAACGTTTGGCAAGAACCGGGCGGCTGCGATGCCACATGTAGGATGGATAGCTGAGGCCCATGATGAGCAACAGAGGTTCGCCGGAGCCATATTCATCCCAATATATCCTGGCCCCCTGATTTTCAACGAAGGACATGGAGCCTCCAGTTGCGGGGCATGGTGTCCGTCAGGACGGCCGCGGAGAAGATCATAGAATACAATAGTCACACACAGATGATGGTGACTAACGTAGATGCCATTGTATATAATCCGGCTCACTGTGCCAAATCAAGAGACGCTGGACCACGTAGCCGACCGGATCGGCACCATTACGCTCAACCAGCCCGATAAACTGAACGCCTGGACGCCCGTCATGGAACGCGAAGTGCGCGCCGCCACGGTGCTCTCTGGTCTTCACCGCGAAATAGAAGAGACTTATGGATTTTGAACTCAGCGCAAAGACGAAGGAACTGCAACAGCGGTTGCAAATCTTCATGGATGCCCAGGTGTATCCGAACGAGCCAAGGTTTCAGGAGGAACTGGCGCTCGAACGCTGGAAACCGACACGCATTGTCGAAGACCTGAAGTCGAAGGCGCGCCGGGAGGGATTGTGGAACTTGTTCTTGCCTCAGGATCAAAACGGCGCCGGCCTCACCAACCTGGAGTATGCGCCGCTTTGCGAAATCATCGGCCGCAGTCGCATGGCGCCCGAAGTGTTCAATTGTTCGGCACCAGATACGGGGAATATGGAGGTGCTGGCGCGTTATGGCACGGCGGAGCAGAAAGAAGAATGGCTGAAGCCGCTGCTGGCTGGGAAAATTCGATCATGCTTTGCCATGACCGAGCCGGAGGTAGCATCCTCGGATGCCACGAACATCAGAGCAAGCATTGTCCGAGACGGCGATGAGTATGTGATCAATGGACGGAAGTGGTGGGCCTCGGGAGCGGGCGATCCGCGGTGCAAGGTCGCGATTTTCATGGGCAAGACTGATCCTTCGGCGCCAGCGCATAGACAGCAGTCGATGATCTTGGTGCCGCTGGATATGCCGGGCGTCAAGATCGTCCGGATGCTAACGGTATTCGGATACGACCATGCGCCAGAAGGGCACGCTGAAGTTAACTTCGAAAATGTGCGCGTTCCGGCGGCAAACATGTTGCTCGGCGAAGGCCGCGGCTTTGAGATTGCGCAGGGGCGCCTGGGACCTGGGCGGATTCATCATTGCATGCGATGTATCGGCCTCGCCGAGCGGGCGCTCGAAACCATGTGCAAGCGCGTGCAAACGCGAGTAGCCTTCGGGAAAGCGCTGGCCGAACAGGGAACGATTCGCTCGGACATCGCCGCATCTCGCATGGAGATCGAACAGGCAAGGCTGTTGACGCTGAAGGCTGCGTACATGATGGACACGGTGGGGAACAAGGCAGCGCGTACTGAAATTGCGATGATCAAAGTTGTGGCGCCCAACGTGGCCCTGCGTGTAATCGATCGGGCGATTCAAGCCCATGGCGGCGCCGGAGTTTCGCAGGATACCTTTCTGGCCAGCGCCTGGGCGATGGCTCGGACGCTGCGGTTGGCCGATGGGCCGGATGAAGTACACATGGAATCAATCGCGAAATGGGAACTGAGAAGAAGGAATGAACCATCTAGGCCGTCAGGTTCGCATTAGTTTCGGATGCTTCCGGCGGATTGGCGAGCCTGCATCAGGGAGAGATTGATGCCACCCGTCGTCGCTAAGAACCCGCAATCACTGAAAGAATGGGTGGGCAGGGAAATTGGTGTCACGGAATGGTTCCGTGTTACGCAAGAGCGGATCGAGCAATTCGCGGAAGCCACGGAAGACCGGCAATGGATTCATGTAGACCGCGCGCGGACGAGCAACGAATCGCCTTATGGCGCCACAATCGCTCATGGATTTCTTACACTTTCTTTGATCAGCCGCTTTTTGAAAGAAGTGATTCAGATCCAAAGCCCTGCGCGGCTGACCGTCAATTACGGTTTGAACCGCGTGCGCTTCCCCGCTGCGGTACGGGCCGAGTCCAGAGTTCGCGCGCGGATTGCACTGCTCGCTTTGAAAGAACGCTCTGAATCGGTTGAAGCGATCTACTCAGTGACGGTGGAAAGCGAACAGTCCGACAAACCAGGTTGCGTTGCGGAGTGGATCGTCCGCTACTACTCCTGATCGGTTGGAAAGTTGAGCGCAGCTTGGAAAGCCCAAATCTGAACGAGGGATACCCGCTAGATTCGGCCCGTTTGCGCGCTGTGCAAAGAAGCGCGTAGGAGCGTTTGGACTCTCTCGGGCATGCATGCAAAGCGTTCGTCCTTGGTCACGCCTTGGTGATAGCGATAGTAAATTTGCTGCACGATGACGGCAAGCTTGAAACGGGCGAAAGTGAGATAGAAAGCGATCTGCGAAGCGTCGTTCCCCGTTTTCTGCGCATAGTACTGCACGATTTCTGCCCGTGTAAAGCTGCCGGGATGGGTTGTGAGTCCCCAGCGATTTTGTTGTAGTTCCTCAGGGTCCGTTGCGTCGACCCAGTAGGCGAGCGTTGTGCCGAGATCTGCGAGAGAGTCACCGATGGTGCACATCTCCCAATCGAGCAGGCCCACGATTGCCGTGATGTCACTCGAATCTAGCACTACGTTGTCGTATTTGTAGTCATTGTGGATCAGGGAAACGGCGCTCGTGGATGGCGTGTGCTGCTGCATCCACGCGGAAATTTTCTCCACTTCGGGATAATCGTGCGTCTTGGCGCCGTAGTAGCGCTCGGTCCAGCCGCGCACTTGTCGTTCCAGATAGCCTTCCGGTCTGCCCAGGTCGGAGAGACCCACGGCTGCGTAATCCACACGGTGCAGGCGTATGAGATTGTCAATAAAGGATTCGCTGAGCCGCCGGGCTTTTTCCGCAGAAAAATCTAAACCTGGCGGCAAGTGTCTGCGAAGGATGATGCCGTGGATCGGTTCCATTACGTAGAATGGCGCGCCGAGGACGGAAGCGTCCTCGCAATAGAAAAGCACTTCGGGAGCAGGGTAGTAGACCGAGTGGAGCTTTGAGAGCACGCGGAATTCGCGGTTCATATCGTGGGCGGACTTGACTTTGCTTCCGAAGGGTGGCCGCCGAAGAACTAACTCCTTAGCGCCGAGTTGAAGCGAGTAGGTCAAGTTGGAATGGCCGCTGGGATATTGGCGGACCTGGAGCATGCCCCCTTCGTTGGGAAAGTGACGGCGCAAATAAGGTTCGAGCTTCCCTAAGTCAAGCTCTTCGCCGGATCGAATGGCCGTAGGATGGTCCAGTAAATCGCTCATCTAATATCTTACCGGTAAGTGAGCATCGCGGAGTCGCCGAGATGAGAGTGGCAATTGAACGCGCTTAAAGTAACCCTGTCCGCAGCATACAGAAATTCACTCCACGATGAGTTCCGCAACATCCAGCTTAGCTGTAAGGTGTCTTCCGCAGAGAGGTGCAAAGCGCGCTGCATGGCAACCGCGATTGGACCACCGGAAGTAACAATCGCTACCCGTTCACCACGCCCGCCAGCAGAAAGAAACCTTTCGAGGCCGGAATTCACCCTGGAGCAAAACTCCAGCCAGGTTTCCACACCCGGCGGACAAATCGCGCCGTACACCCACTGGCCAACGACGGCCTCAAACAGCTTTTGAAAAGTGGCCCGCCGCCCGGCTGAGCCGGACGAGGACTGGAATGTGGCGTGGAGATCTCGGATTCTCCGGTCGGTTTCGAGCAATCCGGGCAGGCTGCGTTTGAGCACTGCTTCTCCTTGATATTCATCGAACTCCGGCAGCACCTGCGGATCGGGAAACTCAAGGCCGGCTTCCTGGTAGGCATCGCTCACAAGCTTAATGGTGTCTCTCTGCCGCACGCGTGGACCGACGCAGGCGCGGTCGAAAACCATGTTGTGTCGCGCCCAGTACTCGCCGAGGAGACGTGCCTGCGCTTCTCCGAGCGTGGACAACTTGTCATAGTTCTGCTCGAGAAACGAAGCTTGTGCGTGGCGGACGAGAAAGAGGATCCCCATTACCAACCCAGCCCCGTCACGTTATACCGCAAGACGTATTGCGGAAGATAAGATTCGTGCAAATCCAGACTCCGTGGCCTGCGAGCCAGATGCAAGGTGCTGAGGGAACGCTGCGTGATTAAAGTCTTGAGCAAGAAGGCTACGCTGCCGCGTCTTCTTCCCTGCTAAATTCGGCGAAGGTTTTGCCTTGCTCGGCAAGCCTTTGCAGCAGCGGAGCGGGCTGCCAAATTTCACCGTGCTGATGGTGGAATTCGGAGACGCGCTCGTAAACCTTTTTGATCCCGACGGTATCGGCATACCACATCGGCCCGCCGCGATAGGCGGGGAAACCGTAGCCGTTGAGATAAATAATGTCGATGTCCGAAGCGCGCAGCGCGTAGCCTTCTTCCAGAATACGCGCACCCTCATTGACCAGCGCATAGAGGCAGCGATCGGTGATTTCCGCGGCGGAGATTTGACGCTGCGCAATCCCCGCCTCTGCGACCCATTTACGAATGAGTCCATCCACGACGGGGTCCGGCGTCGGGCGCCGCTGTTCGTCGTATTTGTACCAGCCCGCCCCGGTCTTCTGGCCGTATCTGCCGAGTTCACAAAGACGATCTTCGAGGAACGGCTGGCGAATGCCGGGCTCTTGCAGGTGACGATATTCCTTGCGGATGCGCCAGCCAACGTCGAGGCCTGCGAGGTCGCCAGTGGCCAGTGGCCCCATGGCCATGCCAAAGTCGGAAAGAGCCTGGTCCACGGCTTCGATGCCGGCACCTTCTTCGACCAGGAACTGAGCTTCGCGGCGGTATGGCCCGAACATGCGATTGCCGACAAAACCCCTGCAGTTGCCGACGAGCACGCCCACTTTGCCGAGCTTTTTCGAAAGTTGCATGCAGGTGGCAATCACCTCCCGGGAAGTAGCTTTACCGCGGACTATCTCCAGCAGCCGCATGACGTTTGCCGGACTGAAGAAATGCGTGCCGATGACGAATGCTGGCCGCGAAGTAGAGGAAGCGATCTCGTCGATGCTTAGCGTAGAGGTGTTGCTGGCCAGGATAGCGCCCGGTTTACACACGCGATCGAGTTCCTTGAAGACTTGTTTCTTAAGGGCCATGCCTTCGAAAACAGCTTCGACAACCAGGTCCACGTTTGAAAAATCGTCGTAGATGAGCGTGGGCGTGATCAGCTTCAGTCGCTCTTGGGCAAACTGCTGGGAGAAACGGCCACGCTTGACGGAGTTCCCGTAATTCAACTGGATGGTGGCTAGTCCGCGATCGAGCGCAGCCCGGTCGGCTTCCTTGAGAATTACGGGAATACCTGCATTGGCGAGCACCATGGCGATGCCACCGCCCATGGTGCCTGCGCCAACCACCGCGACAGAGTTTATGGGAGTCACCGGAGTGTCTTTGGGAATGTCGGGAATCTTGGTGACTTCGCGCTCGCTGAAGAAAACATGAATGAGCGACTTGGATTGCTCGGAGAAGAGGCAGTCGATAAAGAGTTTCTGCTCGGTCTTGCAGCCTTCCTCGAATGGCATTCTTGTGGCGGCTTCCACGGCACTGACGGCGGCAACAGGGGCAAGCAAACCACGCTGCTTTTTGGCGGCGGTTTCACGCGCGGAGGAAAAAATCAGCGCGTTGTCGGTTGCGTTTCCGAGCTTTTCATTGCGCTCACGCGTCTTGGGGGCAGGCTTACCAGCGACCTCGCGCGCAAACGCAACCGCTCCGGCGAGCAGATCGCCTTCGATGATGCGGTCGATGATGCCGAACTTCAGCGCCTCCTCGGCTTTGACCGGATTTCCGCTCACGCACATTTCGACGGCTTTCGCAACGCCGGCGAGCCTGGGAAGGCGCTGCGTTCCCGCCGCGCCTGGGATAATGCCGAGCTTTACTTCCGGCTGGCCGACTTGGGCAGTCGAAAGAGCAACGCGGTAGTGGCCGGCCATCGCCAGCTCCAATCCGCCGCCGAAAGCCGTACCGTGAATTGCCATGACTACCGGCTTGCTGCTGTCTTCGATTTTCAGGAGCAATGGAAGCAGGCCTGCGCCGCGCGGCTTGCCCGATGTCATCTTGCCGAATTCCTTAATATCCGCTCCGGCGACAAAGGTGCGACCGCCGCCGATCAGGACCGCGGCTGTGATGCTGTCGTCCTGAGCGATCTGGTCCAGCGTTTCTGAAATGCCTTCGGGGACGCCGGGGCTCAGCGCGTTGACCGGTGGATTGTTGATGGTGATGACGGCGATGCCGTTGTGTCTTGTGAGTTGTACTAGGTCGATCATAGAAGGAACCCTCTGGTTTGGTGATTTACGCGCTTTTCGCGAAGACGTTGCCAGAGTCGATCACCAATGACGCTATTCGCTCGCGGTGAAACATCGCGTCGCCGAATGCCGTTTCCGACGCCTTGGCTCGGCGGTAGTACAGGTGAAGATCGTTTTCCCACGTGAAACCCATACCACCGTGAATCTGGATGCCGCGGTTGCCGACGTTGCGAGCGGCATCGCTGGCATACATCTTGGCGATGGAAACGGCTGTCGCTGCGTCCGGCGAGTTTTCTTCCAGCGCCCACCCCGCGTAGTACACAGCGGAACGCGAGCTCTCGGTTTCCAAATACATGTCCGCGCACTGGTGCTGCACGGCCTGGAACATTCCAATGGGTTTGCCGAACTGTTTCCGAGTCTTGGCGTACTCGACCGTGATATCGAGGGTCCGCTGCATGCCACCGACTAATTCGGCAGCCAGTGCGGCGGTGGCGATGTCGAAAGCCCGCGGGAGGTCCGTGGTGGGGCCGATTTGTTCCGCCGGAGTGTTGCTGAATTCGACGACGTAAAGCTTGCGCGTAAGGTCCATTCCGGACATGGGAGATATTTTTACGCCGCGAGCCTTGGAGTCCACAACGAAGACGCCGTTGCGCGCCACCACGAGGATGAAGTCGGCGATGGCCGCGTCCGAGACGAACAGTTTTTCGCCGTTGAGCTTTCCGGCGTTCGCAGTGAGGTTGATGTCTCGCGGGTTCCAACTCGCGCTGGCTTCCACAAGGGCGACGGTGGCGCGAACCTCTCCCCTGCAGATGGGAGCGAGATATTTCTTCTTGTTCGCGGGCGTACTCACGGCTTCCAGAGCCGATCCAGCTAGAACGACGGTCGAGAAAAACGGACCGGGCAACAGCACGCGCCCCGCCTCTTCCATCAGGAGCATGAGTTCGACTTTGCCCAGGCCGATTCCGCCATACTCTTCTGGAAAACTGATGCCGGTGTAGCCCTGCTGGGTGAGTTTCGACCAAAGCGCGGCGTCGTATGCGGTATCGGTTTCCATCAGGCGCCGCATTTCCGCGCTGGAGCATTCTCCAGCGAAGAACTCGCGTGCGCTGTCTCTCAGAGACTCCTGGCTTTCACTCAAACCGAATTCCATGGCGTATCTCCTTAGTAGCTTCTGGGCAGGCCGAGAACAAAATGGCCAATGATGTTCCGTTGCACCTCGGAGGTGCCGGCTTCGATGGTATTTCCGCGAGTGCGCAAGTAGGCGTAGGACCAAATCCCTTTATCAATCGCGCGCGGGTCCCCGCCGAGGAGTTGGCCGTAGGAGCCGAGCAACTCCTGCGCGATTTGCTGAAGGCGCTGGTTGAGTTCGCTCCAGAAAATCTTCTGGATCGAGCCCTCTGGGCCGGGCACGCCCGTCGCGGTGATGCGGCTGAAGGCCCGCATTTGGTTGAAGCGCATGATTTGAATCTCCGCGCTGCACTGCGCGAGCTTCTGACGGATGAGCGGGTCCTCGGCGGCAGGCCGGCCGTTGCGCTGGATGGTGCGCGAGAGTTCGATAAGACGGGTAATGGAACGCTTGAATATAAGATGGAGGCGCGCGCCGTACGAACCGCGCTCGTACATTAGCGTGCTGATCGCCACGTTCCACCCGTCGTTCACTTTGCCGAGCACATTCTCAAGCGGAACGCGGACATCGTGAAAGAACAGCTCGTTGAATTCGGATTCTCCGGTCATCTGACGCAGGGGCCGAACCTCGACACCGGGCGATTTCATATTCACGAGGAGGACGGTGAGTCCTTTGTGTTTAGCGGCGCTCGCGTCGGTGCGAACCACGAGTTCGCACCAGTCGCCAACCCAGCCGTAGCTGGTCCAGACTTTTTGGCCGTTCACAATGTAGTGATCGCCGTCGAGACGCGCTTCTGTCTGCAATCCGGCGAGATCGGAACCCGCATTAGGCTCGGAGAAGCCTTGGCACCAGATTTCTTCAGCGCTCAGAATTTTCGGAATATAGCGTTTTCTTTGCGCTTCCGTTCCGCAGGCGATGATGGTGGGTCCAATGAGACCCAAGCCGAGCGAGTTGGCCATGGGCGGTGCGTCGACGCGCGCCATCTCTTCCCAGAAGAGGGCTTGCTGCATCAGCGAGGCGCTGCGGCCTCCGTATTCCTGGGGCCACGAAACCGCTGCCCAGCGGCCTTCATGGAGCTTCTGTTGCCAGGCGCGCAGATACGGGAACGATTCCTCAATGGGCTTTTCACGCCACTCGTTCCAGTCCTTGGGAACGTTGGAGGCCAGCCACGTGCGGAGTTCGTCGCGAAAAGTCAGCTCTTCGGTGGTTAGGTTTAGGTCCATAAATAAGACTCCTTCGCGCGTTATCGGGTATGAACTGCGGCTCTTTCTTGTCAACCGCGAAACCAATCTCTGCGAATCAAGCCTGGCTTAAGTGCTGCGCTTCGGCGCGGCGAAACCTGGACGAATCGTCTCCGTGCCCTGCCAATATTCTTTACGGAGATGCTTTTTGAGAATTTTCCCAGTGGCCGTCTTGGGCAAACTATCTACGAATTCGAATGAACGCGGGCACTTGTAATGTGCCAGGCGGGAACGGCAGAACTCGATGAGTTCGGACTCCGTGGCGGCAGTATCCGGCTTTAACACTACCAGCGCTTTCGGTACCTCACCCCACTTGTCGTCGGGAACGGGAATAACCGCGGCCTCGAGAACCGCGGGATGTGCCAGGATGGCCCTTTCAAGTTCGAGGGATGAGATGTTCTCTCCACCGCTTACGATGATGTCTTTCTTGCGATCGACGATCAGGAGGTAGCCATCTTCGTTGAGGGTCGCCATGTCTCCGGTGTGGAACCAACCACCGCGCAGGGCTTCGGCGGAAGCGTCCGGCTGGCGCCAGTAACCTTCCATCACGCCATCACCCCGCACGATGATTTCGCCGAAGGCTTGCCCATTGTGCGGTACGTCGTCATCGTTGAGGTCGACGACACGCATCTCCACGCCGGGAATTGCATATCCCGTCATCGCTTGGCCCGCATAGCGCTGCTCGCCTTCCCAGCCCAGTTCCGGCTTCATCGGGGAAAGCGACAGCGCCGGGGACGTTTCCGTCAGGCCGTAACCCGAATAGCACTCGCAACCGAGGTTTTCTTCCACCTCGCGAATGAGAGTCGGCGAGGAGGCGGCGCCACCAATGACAATACGGCGCAGGCTGCTTAAATCGTAATTGCGGCGCTCCGGGCAATTCACCAGAGCAGTCGCCATGATGGGAACGAGGCTGCAGGAATGGATGCGCTCCTTTTCGATAAGGCGGAAAACTTCTTTGGGGTCGAAGCGCTGGATCATCACGTGTTTCCCCCCAAGTAAGGTGAGGAAGTGAGCGACACCCCAACCATTGGCGTGGAAAAGAGGAATGGTGTGGAGTTCGATGGCGCCCTTTTGGATCTGAAATCCCAAACATACGTGCAGGGCATGGAGGTAAACGTTCCTGTGCGTAAGCATTACACCTTTGGGAGTGGCGCTGGTGCCGCTGGTGTAGAAAAGCTCAGCCAGGGCGTTTTCGTCGATCGCGGCGATGTCGGCGCGATAAGGCGTGGCCGCGCCGAGAAGGGCTTCGTAGTTGTATGGGCCGAGCCAAGGCGCTTCTGGAGCACCTTCCAGTTGGCAGAATGTTCTTACCGACGGAATATAGTTCCGAAAGGATTCGACCAAGCCGAGAAACTGCTTTTCCACGAAGAGCATTGTTGCCCCGGCATCATTCAAAATGTAGTTCAGTTCGCCCGGCGCGAGCCGGAAGTTCAGCGGAAGCAGAACGGCGCCGGCTTCCAGCACTCCGTAATAGGCTTCCAGCAACCGATGGCAATTGGTGCTGAGGAAAGCAACGCGATCGCCGGGCTGGATGCCATGCTGGCGCAGGGCACCCGCAAGACGGCCGACACGATCGGCAAATTGCGCGTACGTAAACCTGTCGTCGTTGCAGACCACGGCGGTCCTGCGGGGAAATTGTTGCCCCGCGTAGCGAAGGAAACGTAAGGGTGTGAGCGGAATGTTCATCGTGCGCCTCGCCCGGATCAGGCGGACTGACCTCCATCGACCGTTAGAATATGTCCGGTCACGAAATCTGACGCATCGGAAGCAAGAAAAATAGCGGCTCCCTTTAGATCGTGCGGCCCGCCAAAGCGGCCCAAAGGTATGGCCGCCAACAGTGCTTCTTTGTTTCGTTCGATGACTCTTTCCGACATGTCGGTCGGGAACCAGCCAGGCGCAATCGCATTCACCTGAATGTTGTGCATGCCCCACTTGCAGGCCAGGTCTTTCGTGAAAATGATCACACCGCCTTTACTGGCGCTGTAGCCGATGGCGGAAAATTTCGGAGGGGAACCCTGGAGCCCGGCAACTGAGGCCATGTTGATGATCTTTCCGCGGTGCTGCGCAATCATGACCTTGCCCACAGCCTGCGAAAAAAGAAATGTTCCCGTGAGGTTCGTTTCGATGACTTTATTCCAGTGCTCGAGCTTCATTTCCTCGATTGGTGCTCCCCATGAGGTACCGGCGTTGTTGACCAGGATATCGACGCGCCCAAATTGTTTGACGGTGACATCAACGACCTCTCGAATGCTGGCGGGCTCTTTTACGTCGCAGCCGAGTGCGAGAACGTGCACGCCAAATTTTTGCAGCTCCTCGGAAGCCTGCAGGCAGCGTTCTTTCTTGCGCGCGCAGAGAACCAGATTCGCACCCATTTCCGCGAAGCCTTCGGCCATCTGCCGGCCGAGGCCAACGGACCCACCGGTGATGATCGCCACGCGGCCGGTAAGATCGAAGATCTGTCTGGTCTTCATGCGCAGTGGTGTCCCCCCAATTATAAAAACGGGAATCGGGTCAAGAAATTTGGACGCCACACTTCGTCAGAGCTATGGACATTCAAACTGCACCACCCCAGGCTAGGTCGCGCGGATAACGTTAGTAAATAATATATGATAGTAGCGAACGTAATTGGCGAGAGAGGAGAATATCTCGACGCGAGCCTGGGCTCTCTGATTCTCAACCACTGCCACTTAGTGCTCCTACTCAAAACGTCAAGCGCAAGCCGAGTTGGATCTCGCGCTTCGGGAAGGCCGCCGTAAAGCCCAGCGGCTGGCTGGGCGAGAGACTGGCCGTGCCGTGCACATTGAACGGTGGAGCGAAATCAGAACCGACAATATTGTTGACGCTGGCGTAGTTTGTCCGATTCGCAATGTTAAATCCTTCTGCGATGAATCGCAGGCTGTACTTGTCCCCGAACTTGAAGGCCCGACTCAAACGCATGTCGAAGTCCACGTAATTGGGACCCAGGCCGCTGTTGCGCGGAGCTCCTGGCGGACGGTCATTGGTGAAATGACCATCACCGTTGATGTCCGCGCCGGCCAGCAGATTAAAGGGATGGCCGCTGTTGTAACTCACGATCGGAGCAAGCTCAAAGCCGGAAAAAATGCGCGACTGCTCCCACGGGCTGTCCAGCACCGCCGCGAACACCACTTTGTGCCGTTGATCAAAATCCGACAGGGAGCGCTCAGCGGCGAGGTTTACCTCATCGAACGCCGCGTAATCGCTGTTGAAATCCGTCGAGTCGTCGATCGCTTTGCTGTAGGTGTAATTGCCGATCAAGGTGAAGCGGTCGCTGAATCGCTTTTTCACCTCCAGAATGCCGCCATGGTAAATCGCGTTCGCGATGGAGGAATATTGATTGTTCTGAAGAATCGTGTGGGTTGGATCCGCGAAGCAAAGACCGGGAGTAGCAATACACTGCGGCGCTCCCCAATCCTGGAAAGGAAGGCCGTTAGTGGGAAGACCGTCCGCACCGGTGCCGGTAACGATTGGTGCTCCCGGCAGCAAGTTCGTGTCCACGGCCCAAGGCAGATGGGTGGTGTGGACGTAAATGTAGCTGGCGGAGATAGACAAGCTGTTTCCGATCTGCCGCTCGATGCCGAACGAGGCCTGCTGCGACTGCGGCGGCCGGTAATTCGGTTGTCCGGAGAAGAGCACCGTTCCCGGCGGAAGGGGACCGGTGTTCGCCACGGTGAGGCCAAATTG
>CABDYC010000456.1_pt1 | contig 34755 bp, 34 predicted proteins | sample 3421511 | NCBI WGS metagenome assembly CABDYC01 (sample SAMEA5534336, study PRJEB31848) | metagenome | biome: tundra; feature: field; material: soil | place: USA | collected 2013-05 | depth 0.15 m | reverse complement strand
TCGGCATCGTGTCGCGCTCGGGCACGCTGACCTATGAGGCGGTATATCAGCTCACGCAGCGCGGCATTGGACAGTCGACCGCCATCGGCATCGGCGGCGATCCGATTATCGGGACCAATTTTATGGATACGCTCGACCTGTTTAATCGCGATCCTGAAACCGAGGCCGTGATCATGATTGGTGAGATCGGCGGCGACGCCGAGGAAACCGCGGCGGAATTTGTGAAGACCCACATGAAGAAGCCGGTGGTCGGCTTCATCGCCGGGCAGACCGCGCCTCCGGGACGCCGCATGGGCCATGCCGGAGCCATCATCTCCGGCGGCAAGGGAACCGCGGCGGAGAAGATCAAGGCCATGGAAGCGGCCGGTATCCGCGTGGCGAAATCTCCAGCGGCCATCGGGGAAACCCTCGTGGCGGCTCTGGGAGTGAAAGTTTAGTAGCGAGTACCTTGTACCGAGTACCGAGAAAAGACGAATAAGCCAACTACTAAGGACTACCTACCAACTATGAAGACTTTGCAGCGCACTCTTACCATCGTAAAACCTGACGCTGTCGCCAAGAACGCGGTCGGCGACATCATTGAACAATTCGAGAAGAATGGCTTCCACATTCTTGCCATGAAAATGCTGGAAATCTCCAAGTATCAGGCGGAGCAGTTCTACGCCGTGCATGCGAGCCGGCCATTCTATAACTCGCTCACCGATTTCATGTCGAGCGGGCCAATCGTCGCCCTGGCTCTGGAAAAAGAAAACGCCATTGCCGACCTGCGCAAGCTGATGGGCGCCACCAACCCGGCCAACGCCGAGGAAGGCACCATCCGCAAGAAGTGGGCCTCGAGCATCGAGCACAATGCCATTCACGGCTCCGATGCCGAGGATACGGCGCGCTTCGAATTGAGTTTCTTCTTCGCGGGCTACGAGCTGGCGAAGTGACGGCGCTTTGCGGGCGTGAGCGAAGCGGGAGCCCGCAGCCGTCATCCTGAACGAAGTGAAGGATCTTATGCCTCTAGTTCAAATCACGATGCTGCAAGGACGCACCGCCGAGCAGAAACGCAAGATCGCGAAACGTGTCACCGATGCGCTCGTTGAAGAAGCCGAAGCACGACGCGAGGGAATCGTCGTGGCTTTCCACGAAGTGTCGAAGGAAAGCTATGCGTCGGGCGGTGAGTTGATGATTGACAAAGTTAAGTGACGGTTGCAGAGTAAGCGACCGCCGCATACAGCCGTCATCACAAGACTCGCGGGCGAGGGCGCCCGCGCCACACTAAGCTACCCCAACGCTTCGTACAGGTGACCTTCCACCCGGTCCGCGACCTTGGGCAACTCCTTGCGGGCTTGCTGCAAGAAATGAGGCGACGTGCGGTGGGCTTCGAGCGCGGCGTCGTCTTTGTACTGCTCGTAGATGAAGAAGCGCCGCGGCTCGGTTTTGTGCCGGTGGACTTGATACATGAGGCAGCCGGGCTCCTTGCGGGATTCTTCGGTCAGCTTCGCAAAAATTGGGGTAACATCGGCATCGGCATCGTGCCCCGCCTTCGCCATCCACGTCACTGCCAAAACCACCATCGTGCGCTCCTTACGTAATTTACGTAGTCTTAGGGAAGGACCAATCGGAAGTCAAGACTAGACTTTCCGGGATGAGGCTGTCTTGAGTAGTGCGCTGTTTTGAAGCTTAGGTCCGGTGACAACGTCTTTGGGCCGTTTCCTCCAGACCTCACAGTCGGTGGAAGTGACCTCGTGGTCCATGAGCCCTGGCCCACGCGCACGCAACACATGCTTTGCTCGGTGCCCGGTCGGTGGAAAGAGGCTCGTAAATCGAAGTGCTGCTCCGTCCCATCGAACACGTGAGATCCTAAACTTTGTTCCGTCGCTCTCGTCAATTCCGCTCACGACAAAGTGTCCGTTGACGACAGCGATCTTGTAGACAACCGAAGTCTCCGACGCCGAATTCTCCACCTCTTGCCAATTCCCGGCCAACGGATGGTTGTAGCGAACAGCAACCTGCATCTTCTTTTCCGGGTCTTCCCAAATCCCAACCAAGTTGTGGCCTGAACTCACACGAGTCCTGCTCGCACGAGAGATTTTCTTCTTGGTTGACGTTTTCATGCTACAACCTCGTCTTCATCTCCGTCGCAAATTCGTCCATGAAAATTGTGTGATCCCGGTCCGGACCGGTTGAGACCATGCCGATCTTCGCCCCTGCCTCTTTCTCCACGAACGCCAGGTATTCGCGAGCCGGCTTGGGCAATTGGTCGAACTTCGTGATGCCTTGCGTGGAAGTTCGCCACCCCGGCATCTTTTGATAAATGCACTCCAGCCTGTCGTAACCACTGGCTTGAGCAGGGATTTCCGTGGTCTTCTTTCCGTCGACGATGTAGCCCACGCAGACCGGAATCTCCGCCAGTTCATCGAGCACATCCAGCTTAGTCACCACCAGCCACGAGATGCCGTTAATCATGCCAGCGTAGCGCAACAGAGGCAAGTCGAGCCAGCCGGTGCGCCGCGGACGTCCCGTGACCGCGCCAAACTCGTTGCCGCGCAGGCGCAACTGCTGGCCGGCGTCGCCCTTCTCCTCGCTGGGAAACGGACCTTCGCCGACGCGCGTGCAATAGGCCTTGGTGAGTCCGATGACCGAGTCGATGGCATTCGGAGCCACGCCCGTGCCGGTCGCGGCGCCTCCGGAAGTCGCGCTAGAAGAGGTCACAAACGGATAAGTCCCGTGGTCGATGTCGAGCATTGTGCCCTGCGCACCTTCGAACAGGACGGCCTCACCGCCGGCCAGCGCCTGGTTCAGCAGGACTGCCGTGTCGCACACAAACGGAGCGATCTTCTCGGCTGCTGCGGCGTATTCTGAGTACATTTTGTCGGCGTCGAGCGGTTCGGAATTGAACAGCGCGTGCGCGATCATGTTCTTCTCGTGCACCGCGTTTTCGATGTGCTTCTTCAGAAGCTGCAGGTCGAGCAGATCCGCTACGCGCAGGCCGCGGCGGCCCATCTTGTCCTCATAGGCCGGGCCGATTCCGCGCGAGGTGGTGCCAATCTTCACTCGTCCGGGGGCGTTCTCCGCCGCCAGTTCGATCATGCGATGGTAGGGCAGAATCACCTGCGCGCGGTTCGAGACAAAAAGATTTCCGTCAACTTTCACTCCCGCTTCGCACAGCGCTCCCACTTCCTTCAGAAAGGCCATGGGGTCCAGAACCACGCCGTTGCCGATCACACTGCGGCACGCCGCCCGCAACACTCCGCAGGGCACCAGTTGCAGAACGAACTTCTTGCCATTGATGATGACCGTATGGCCGGCATTATGGCCGCCGGCATAGCGGGCCACCACGGAAAAACTCTCCGACAGAACGTCGACAATCTTTCCTTTGCCCTCGTCGCCCCACTGGGCGCCGACAATCACCGCGGTCTTGCCTCGTTTCACTGCCAACTCCATCACAGGGATTCGCGGACGCATAGCTGCGCCGCGCGTACGTATGAACACCGGGGTCGCACACTCCTTGCCCCGCGGCAAATACTTAAAGGCTTATGGGATGAAAGCGGAGAAGATGTGTACGCAGTATCTTATCGCGCCCGTGCGAGGGATGGCAACGCAGCGGTAGCGACCGGCCGGACACACGAGCCCTCGAGTAAGATAGACTCCAGAGAATCGTCCGGATGAGGAAACCCATCGTGAAAAAGGTTTTTCACTTCGATGCCCCGCGCGACAGGTATCAGTGCGACGCGGCCATCCTCTGGTGCTTCGATAACCGATTTGAGCTGGGGTTCCGAAAGTTCCTCAAGCGCATCGGCGTGGTGAATTCCGACCCCATCAAAGTCGCCGGTGGCGCCAAGTGCCTGGCCTCGCCAGAGCGCGAAACTGACCGTGGGTTCGTCCTCGATCAGATTCGTAAGTCGATGCGCCTGCATGGTACCAGGCGCGTGATCCTGATGGTGCACTCCGATTGCGGCGCCTATGGAGGCCTTGCCGGAGCGTTCGGTGGAGACGCTCGAGCCGAAGCCGCGCATCATCAGTGCGAACTGGCTCGGGCAGCCGCCAATCTTTTAGAGGCAATTCCAGGAATCGAGGTACAGGGTTACTTCGTCGATTTTGAGGGCATCTGGGACGCCGAGATCGCAAGCTCACGACCTCTGGAAGAGCAGCCTGTGGCCTGATGCCCGGCCGTTAATCACACATCACATTCCATGCCCAAGTTCGAAAAACATATTTTCGTATGCGGCAACCAGCGCCCTCCGGGCAGTCCGCGGGGATGCTGCGACCCCACCGGCCAGGCGGAACTGCAAAAACTGTTCAAGCAGAAACTGGCGGAGCGAGGCCTCAAGGGCAAAGTGCGGGCCAACCAGTCGGGCTGTCTCGATCAATGCGAGCACGGCCCGAATCTCGTGGTCTATCCGGATGCCGTCTGGTACGGACACGTCACCGAAGCCGACGTCGATGAAATCATTGAATCGCACATCATCGGCGGCAAACCGGTCGAGCGCCTGATGCTGGCCGACGGTTGCCTGAACACGGCCACGTGCGAACACCGGAAAAGCAGTGGTCAGTGATCAGCGGCATCAGTGGCCAGTAAATCAAGAGCATAGCGCTGCCGGAGCAGGACGGTGCTGCTGCTGCCGTGTACATAGCTGGCAACTGATCACTGGCAACTGGCAACTGTTTCTATGGTAGGCGCGGCAGGAATCGAACCTGCAACCACCGGATTAGAAATCCGGTGCTCTATCCATTTGAGCTACGCGCCCCTTAGCAAAATTTATCACAAGCTCCGGGTGGAGTATCATGCGGTGTCGCATTGACCTCCGCGGCTCCATCCCGGCTGGCTTACATCGACTGGATGCGGGGCCTAGCATGCGTCCTGATGTTCCAGACCCATTGCTACGACTCCTGGCTCAGCCCCGGCGCGCGCCAGAGCAAGTTCTTCATGTACTCGCAACTGGGAGGAACGTTCCCTGCTCCTCTGTTTTTGTTTCTGGCGGGCATTTCGTTCGCTTTGGTAACCGAAAAGCTGTGGAAGAAAAACCTGCCGCCCGCGCAAATCGCCCGCGCCACGATCCGCCGCGGCGCGGAGATCTTTGCCTTTGGCCTGCTCTTTCGCCTGCAGGAATATCTCATTGCCTGGGGCTGGGCGCCGCTCAGCGACTTGCTGCGCGTGGATATACTCAACACCATCGGCCTCTCCATGATGCTCATGGGGTTGCTCTGCTGGCTGGTGCTGTCCATGCACCGCGGAGCGCAAACCAGGCTCACCCTTGTTCTTGCTTCTGCTGGAACAGCTTTGCTGATTTCCCTGCTCACGCCGCCGTTGTGGACAACCTGGCGCCCGAACTGGCTGCCGTGGCCGCTGGAGTCCTACATCGACGGCGTCCACAATCTGGGCACACCGCAGGCCGGGCTCTTTCCGGTTTTTCCCTGGACTGCTTTCGCCTTCGTCGGGCTGGCCGCCGGATTTGTTTTGCAAAGCCAGTGGGCGCGCCAGCGCGAGGCCCTGACTTTCTTTCTCGCGGGCGCGGCGGGCTTAGGGTTCGTTGCAGCCTCCCGCTGGCTCGATGCCCGGCCGCGTCAGCTCTATGCCGTCTACGACTACTGGCACACCAGCCCGAACTTCTGGTTGATCCGTGTGGGCATGCTGCTGGTTATTCTGACGGCAAGTTATGCCTGGTGCCGCTGGGGCGCCGGACACTGGGGCTTCAACCCGCTGATTCAATTGGGCCAGGCTTCCCTGCTGGTCTACTGGGTGCACATCGAATTCGTGTACGGACGTTTCTCCATCCTGCCGAAACACAGCGAGAGCATACGAACCGCATCTCTGGGATTGCTGACGATCTTCCTCGCGATGCTTACGCTCGCGTTTCTGCGGACGCGGCTGAAGGGGCGCGGGGCGGAGATTCTGGCTTGGTTGCGCCGTCCCGCAAGCGCGCATTGAGGCCGGCTGCGGCTCCAGTGTGAAGCATGGCGCTACCGGAATTGCTTCGCGAACTCCACGACTTCGCGCTCCGCCCAGCGGCCATCATAAGCCAGGTCGCCATTGCGCTCGCCGATGAAGGCGCAGTGGCCGCCGTCTTCGGTTTCGACGTAGGTAATGTTGCGATTGGAGACGATCTTCTCCCGCGCTTCCGGCAAAATGCGGATGAAGGGATCGTTGGCCGCGTGGATTACTAGCGTAGGCACCGCGACGCGGTCGATCACGTTGGCGGCGGCGGCTCGGGCGTAATAGTCATCGGCGCCGGTGAAACCGCAATAGTAAGCCGTCACGCGGTCGTCGAAATCACGCAGGGTCTTAACTCCGTGCAAGCGCGAGGCGTCGAAGCTGCCGGGAAACAGCCGCACCTTGCGGCGAAATCGCCGGAACAACTGCAGCAGAAAATAGTATTCGTAAATCCGGTTGATGGGCTCATGCAGCGCGTCGGCCGACGCCGCCAGGTTCACCGCCGGACAAACCGCCGTCACTCCGCGGAACTCCGCCGGGCCGTCGCTGCCCCACTCCCCCGCCAGTTTCAGAACCAGATTGCCGCCCATGGAAAAGCCAATGAGCACGAAGCCGGAAACTCCGTCGCGCTCGACAAGGTTACGCGCCACCGCTGCCACATCTGCGGAACGGCCTGAGTTGTAAAGTGTGGCCGCGCAATGGTCCATGCCGCCGCAGTTGCGCTGGTTCATGCGCACCACGTTCATGCCCGCGGCCAAACCATTCCGCGCGATTCCCAGCATGTATTGCGATTCGCTCGACCCTTCCAGCCCGTGCACTACGATCAGCGTCAGCGCGCTCCGCTCCTTCTGCCAGTGACAGTGACAGAGCACGGGAACCCCAGGTTCCACTTCGATCAGACGCTGTTCGGCCGCTGGCAGCTCGATTCGGCGCGGGAGAAAGAAGGCGGCAAGAGTTTGTACATGCCCGCCCTGCAGCCAGGGATGTGGCCGGAAAACGGAGGGCACGAACGCCGCCGGCTTCTCCGTCAAGCCGTCCTCGAACTTAGTTCCTGAAGTTGGAGATCCCAGGCGTCACCGCCCCAGTTTGCGAAGTTCCCACAAATTGATTCTAATAGGAGCAGTCAGTTCCACGGGAGTGATCGTCATGCCGATTTTTGAATACATCTGCCAGGAATGCCAGCACGAGTTTGAAGCCTTGGTCTTCGGCCGCGACAAGGCCAAGTGCCCCAAGTGTCAAAGCAAGAAGCTGAGCCCGCAGCTTAGTGTCTTTGCCATGTCCGCCAAAGGCTCCGCAGGTACGTCGGCTCCCACGGGCGCCTGTGGCTCCTGCGGCGATCCTCGGGGTCCGGGCGCCTGCTCGCTCGGGGACCTCGACTAAGAGCCTTGGCACTCGCGCCCCCGGAAAGAAAACTTTCGGCACTACTCGCCTGTGACTGTGGTTACCTTTGTTTCCCCACCCGGCCCGCCTACGATGCTTGAAACCAAGGAGCATCGCATGGATCGGCGGCAACAGTCACGAGTCTTCGTTGATCTTCCCGTGCATATCTGGGGCATGGACACTCATTCCCGCCCCTTCACTCAGCCAGCCAGCCTGCGCACCATTAGCGGCCGCGGGGCAACCCTGCAGTGCGTGGACGCCCGACTGAAGCCAGGAGACGTGGTCGACGTTCTGTACCAGGGCACCAAAGCGCAATTCCGCATCGTGTGGTGCGGCAAGCCGGGAACCGAAATGGCCGGCGAAGTCGGAGTCGAGAACCTTTCCGCTGACACGAAGCTTTGGGATGTCGATCCGCTGCGCTGTGCGGCCGCTGTCGGCCAGGGATAGATCGAGCTACTGGCTATTAGCTCCTAGCCGCTAGGTCTTAGCTCTTGATTCTTCGCGTGGAGAATGAGCCCTGCCGCATCGCAACGTTCCCCAACAGCACTTAGAGACAAACCTGCGGAACGATGCGCTTCCATTTTGGAGGGTAGCGGAATAGGAAAAGTGGGGAGGGCGGGGGAAGGCTGAAACCCGCATTGTGCGGGCCATCTAGAAGTATGCGGCAGCATGACTTCGAAGGCAAGCAGAAAGCAGAGCAGAAGCACGAATTCTCGCCCGAGTTGCAGGAACTTTCACACTTGCTGCACCCAAATCGAGGAAACGTTGCAAGTTCTGTCATCCCGGCTCGCTTGGACCGTTCCCCGCGACGCTTGGGCGACAAACCTGGTTGCCCGCCAGGGTTCTCGCGAAATTACCTCCGCCTTCAATCCCAGGCTGTAAACTCACGAGAGATGCAAGTAAAGATTCTCGGTTCCGCGGCCGGAGGCGCGTTTCCGCAATGGAACTGCGCCTGCACGAATTGTCGCGCCGTGAGAACCGGCACATTCCACGGCAAGCCGCGCACGCAGACACAAGTTGCGGTCACGCAAGACGGCGGCTCATGGTTTCTGCTGGGTGCGTCTCCGGACTTACGAGCGCAAATCGAAGCCACGCCTGAGTTGCATCCCCGCGATGGCTTGCGCCAGTCGCCCATCGCAGGCGTGGTGCTGGCCAACGCCGACCTCGACCACGTCCTCGGATTGCTCCTGCTGCGCGAACTCCAGCCGTTGCGTATCCACGCTACCGCTTCCGTCCGCCGCATTCTCCGCGAGGACAACTCAATGTTCGGCATGCTGCAGCGCATGCCGAATCAAACGCTGTGGACCGACTTTGAATCCGGCAAGGAATTCCATCTGCGCAACGCTCAAGGCGAGGACTCCGGTCTGCGCTGCCAGGCGTGGTCGTTGAGCGCACACTATCCCGCTTACGTCACGGCAGATCGGCAGTCGCAACTGGCGCCCAGCGAAGCTTCGCTAGGGTTTATCTTCGATTCGCCTACGGGCTCGCGCTTGGCCTACATGCCCGCCGTTCCACAACTGGACGACGCACTCCTCCAACAACTCGACACCTGCGGCGTTCTGCTCTTCGATGGCACGTTCTGGAGCGACGACGAACTGATTCGCGTGCAGGGCAGTGGGCAAACCGCGCGCCAGATGGGCCACATCCCGGTCGAAAGCATCCTGGTCAAGTTGGCGGGACTGCGGCACCCGCGTAAAATATTTCTACACATCAATAACACCAATCCCATGCTGAACGAGGCGAGCTCCGAACATCGCCAGGTGCGCGACGCAGGCTGGGAAACTGCGGAGGATGGATGGCAGTTCGACCTGTAGAAACCGAAACCGTATCGCAAGCTGTACGCCTGCTTTCGCTCGAGGAGTTACGCGCACAGTTACAGGCCACGGGCGAGGAGCGCTACCATCACAAGCATCCGTTCCATTTGCTGATGCACGAAGGCAAGCTCAGCCGCGGACAGCTGCAGGCCTGGGCCCTGAACCGCTACTACTATCAAAGCATCATCCCGATCAAGGATTCGATCATCCTCTCCCGCGGCCCGGACCCGGTCTTCCGCCGCGCGTGGCGTAAGCGCATCGTCGACCACGATGGCGACGCCACCAGCGAAGGTGGCATCAAGCGCTGGATAAAATTAGCGGAGGCCACGGGTCTCGATCCAGTACAGGTTCGCGGTGGCAAAGGCATTCTTCCCGCAACCCGCTTCGCGGTCAATGAATACCTGAACATCGTTCGCAGCCGCACTCTGCTGGAAGCGGTCGCTTCCTCGCTGACAGAATTGTTTTCGCCCAAGCTGATCACTTTGCGCGTAGACAAGTTGCGCCAACACTATCCCTGGCTGGCGGGAGGCCTGGACTATTTCGAGGCCAGACTTTATCAGGCGCCGGAAGATTCGCAATTCGCGGTGAACTACGTCTACGACAACGCGAAGACGCGCGCCGAGCAGGAGTTGGCGCTCCAGGCCCTGCGCGACAAGTGCGACATTCTGTGGGCCCAGCTCGACGCCCTGTACTTCGCCTACGTGCAGCCCGGATGGCCGCCGCCCGGCGCGTTCCGCATAGAGATCAGCTAACATGTTTTCCCCACAAAGTTGGGACGTGCGTAAATCACCGTGGAAGAGCGGCGCTTCAGCGCCGGGTAAGCCGTGCAAAACAAATGTGGGCTTTTGCCCCCGAGGTATTTGGTGAGAATGTCAGAGTCCGGCACGACACAAGCATGACGCCTCCCGAAGATTCCAGCCAGCCGCGCCTGGCCGCCGGTTGCCGCTGGGGCGGTACGGAAGAAAATCGCGTCATCCTATTCCCCGAGGGCGCAATCAAGCTACAGGGAACGGGGCGGCAGGTCTTGAAGCGCTGCGACGGCCAACGCACCTTCGCCCAGATCATCGCAGAATTACAGGCCCAGTTCGGCGACGCCGATCCTGCCAAGATTCGCGCCGACATCAGCGAGTTTCTTGAGCAACTGCGCCACAAGCGGATTGTGGATTATTAGGAGCCAGGACACGCTTTGACAAGCCGCCCAAGCGTCGGGGAACAGGCAATAATATTGACCTCTGGGCTCCTGCTCCAGCAGGGAATGGCAAAACATGCGCTTTGACGTCGCTGGTTCCTTTTAAGCTTACTCGCCACGGAACAAAGAAACTCATCACCGAACAGTCGCTGGCTGACCTTAAGACAGAACTGGAGAGCTGGGATCCCGGTCTTTCCGAAGCGTGCGGCTGTTATGTCTTCGCAATACGCACCCCAAAAGGATACACGCCATACTACATCGGTCAGGCCAGCAAACGGTCGATCGCGGGTGAGGCCCTGAATCCTTCAAATGGGGAGAAGTACAACAAAGCTTGTTCCGAGAGCAAAGGGAGTCCAATCATATTTCTTCTGCCGAAGCTACTCCTCAAGGACGGTACAAGAAAAAGGGCCTCACCAGCGTTAGTATCGACTTCCTGGAGCGCTGGCTTATAGCTGCCGCGATCGAAAAGAATCCGGGACTTATCAACACTAAGGAAACTCCGTTTCTTAGGAAAATATCAGTTGTCGGCGTCTTTAATGCGAAGAGCGCGAGAGCTGAATAAGACGCTTTGGGTAATTTAGGCGGGCCAACAGCCCTACGCCAGTTGCTCCCAACTCACAGCGAGCGCAGCGCCCAGCTTCTTCCATGTGCTGACAGACCCGGTCTTGCGCTTGGTCTCGATCGCCGCGATCAGCGCCCGCGATACCTTCGCCTTCTTCGCAAGCCGCTCCTGAGTAAGCTTCCGGTATTCGCGCCAAATACGAAGGGCGGCCTCACCCCGCAGCCTGCGTTCGGTGATCTCCAGTGGTATGAGTTCCTCCTCCCCCTCCTCAAGACGCGCCTTCGCCGCGTCGTATGCCTTCACATCGGCTAGCATCTCCGCATCTTCCAGCAGCCTTTGCAAGTGTTCCACCGGAATCACCGCGAATTCCTTGCCCCTGCGGGTAACGGTTTCGATACGCACCAATAGATACCTCCTCTTGCTCCTGCTTCCAGGGCCCATAATTCAAGACGGTCATCGTGCAACTCGTAGATAACGCGCCAGTCGCCGACTCTCAGCCTGTAGCCCGCGCGTCCCTGAAGTTTGGAGACGTTGTTGTGCCTGGCATACGGGTCCGCGGCAACTTCCTTGATCTTCTCCACAATTCGCTTCTGCCAATTCACCGGAAGGCGCGAAAGCACTTTAGCAAAGGATGTCGTGGTGACGACCGTGCACACTAATCAATTGTTACCCACAGTAACATTATCAGTCAAGCATATAATGTAACCGAAGTCGTCCAGATGTTTCACCGACAGCATTCATGATTCCCAACCCGCTCGCCCTCATCGCCGAGATCACGCACCGCTGCCCCCTGCATTGCGTCTATTGTTCCAATCCTCTTGAGCTGGCCGCGGCAAGTTCGGAGCTTTCCACCGAAGAGTGGATCGACGTTTTCCAGCAATCCGGCAAGCTGGAGATGCTTCACGCGCACTTCACCGGAGGCGAACCGTTGGCGCGCCTGGATCTGACAGAACTGATCGCGGGCGCGCGCGCCGCAGGCCTCTACACAAACCTGATCACTTCCGGCATCGGGCTTGCCGAGCCGCGATTAAAGGCCCTGGTCGAGGCCGGACTCGATCACATCCAGATCAGCTTCCAGGATTCGCGCGAGGACGCGGCCAACTGGATTGCCGGAGCCAAAGCGCACGCGCACAAGATCGAATTGTCGCGCATCATCCGCCGCTACAAGATCGCGTTCACCGTCAATCTTGTGGTGCATCGGCAGAACATCGATCACCTCGATGAGATGATCGCCTTCATCGAGCAACTCTCACCCGAGCGCATGGAAATCGCCCACACCCAATATTACGGCTGGGCATTGCAGAACCGCGCCGCGCTGCTGCCCACGCGGGCGCAACTTGAAAGAGCCGTGGAAGCTGTGGCCTCCGCCGAAAAACGCTTAGCCGGACGCATCCGCATCGATTCGGTGGTCCCGGACTATTACGCGCGCTTTCCAAAGGCCTGCATGGGCGGATGGGGCCGTAGATTGATGCTCATCAATCCCGCAGGCAGGGTTCTTCCCTGCCACGCCGCGGAAGTCATTCCCGGACTCCAATGCGAAAATATCCGCGAGCAGACTCTGGAGTTCATCTGGCAGCAGTCTTCGTCGTTCCAACGATTTCGTGGAGAAGAATGGATGCCGGAACCCTGCCGTACTTGCGACCAGCGCACCGAAGACTTCGGCGGATGCCGCTGCCAGGCTCTGTTGCTCACCGGCAATGCGGCCGCCACGGACCCTGCCTGCTCGCTGGCGCCCGCGCACCACATCGTCGAGGCAGCGTTGGCCGAAGCCAATTCCAGCGCCGCGGTTTCGCAGCCGGTTCCCGCCGCGTCATTCGTGCAGTTGCAGCAGCGAGCCGGAAATCTCTGGAGTTACCGGACCAATTCTGAGTAACCAGCCCCGGCCTGCCCTACCAGCGCAAGCCGATCGTGATCGGCCGGAAATCGGTCGTAATGCCGTTGTGCGATCCGTGCATAAAACGGTACTCCGCGTAGATTTCGACGCCACTCGGCACCTTGCGCGCCACTCCTCCCCCGAAGTTGAGGCCGAATTCGTTCTGGCTTGAGTTAAGGAATTTCCCGCTGAGAGGAATGCTGACATTGGAGCACGCACCCCACCAGGTCCAGAACGCATTGCACCCCGAACCCGGAACTACAGAGGAGGAGTCCAGCTTCCCGGAACGATGGTAGAAGCCGGGGCCAATGAGGAAATATCCGCTGTATTTCTTGGTCACGGGAATGTTGATGATGGGGTCCAGCGTGACGGCGTAGACATAGCTTGTGGCCCCCGTGGCCTGCGCCAGTTGTAGCGTGGAGTCGCGCAGCGGCAGGTTCGCGAAGATAAAGTCCGCACGCAGTCCCAAATATTTGTTCGCGTTGCGAGCCACGCCGGCCACCCCCAGAAAGCCGCCGCCTCGCACGAACGTCTTAGTCGTGCCGCTGTCCACATTGGCTCCGGCGCCAACGTTGAAAGTCCAGTTTTTGTAGTCGTGAGGACGCTCTTTCCGCCGCCGCGAAGTGGATTCCTCATCGGCGGGTTCCTGGCCGCTGGCGGGTTGCTGTGCGGTAGGTTGCTGCGCCGCAGGGACTGGCACCGTAGACGGCGCCGCAGGAGTCTGTCCGGCGGGTGTTGCCTGGGCGAATCCTTGCGCTCCCAACAGAACTGTCAGAGCCAGCAGTGTCAGCGCACTCGCAGTCGCGAACTTTCCCATCATCCATTCTCCTCCCATAACCGGGCGTGGTGGCGGACCGTAGCGCTCGGCATGGAAAGGCGAGAGGCGCCGTCAGTAAAGGTTCCGCTTGTGATTCCTCGCAGGAAGGCACTCGCCTTGCTTGCGGCGGGATCGCATCATATTACCAACTTTGATGCCGCTTCTGCGCGGCAAGCCGCCTGAGCGCTGTTCCCTTTCCACTTCGCGCAGACGCATGCCCCACGTATGATAAAAAAGAGTTTCGATTCCAAGAGAGCAGGCTTTGCCCAAAACTCCGCCAGCACTAGACGCCAACTCCGCCCCCATACCACGGGATCGGACTCCCGCGCGGCGTGTTGCCCTGGTGGGCTTCGGAACGGTGGGCAGCGCCGTGGCCAAGATTCTCTGCGGGCGCAACGATGGCTTGCTCCGCCTGACGCACATCTGCAATCGCAACCTCGAGCGCAAGAAGCAGCCCTGGGTGCCCAGCGACGTCGTCTGGACCGACGATTTCCGCACGCTTCTCAACTCAAACGCCGACATCATTATTGAGCTGATCGGTGGCCTAACCCCAGCGGAGGAGTTGGTGCGAAGCGCGCTGAACGCAGGCAAATCGGTGGTGACGGCCAACAAGCAACTCATCGCCCGTCATGGCCCGGACTTGCTGCAGCTCGCGAGTGCGAACGGCTGCCAGCTTGAGTTTGGAGCATCCGTGGCCGGCGGCGTTCCCGTTCTCCCCGCATTGCGAACCGGGCTCTGCGGAGATCGCCTGCACGGCATTGCGGGCATTCTGAACGGCACGTGCAACTACATTCTCAGCCGCATTGAGACCGATCGCATTCCCTTCAGCGAGGCTCTCGAAGAAGCGCAGGCCCGCGGCTATGCCGAAGCCGACGCCAGCGAAGACCTCGACGGCGGCGACGCCCGCGCCAAACTTTCCATCCTCGCGCTGGCCGGTTTGCACGTCCGCGTTTCCCCGGGACACATTCGCGCCCGCACCATTCGCGGCATCGACGCGGTTGATTTCGACTACGCCGCCGAATTGGGCTGCACCATCCGCCAAATCTCCCGCGCCGATTTGAAAGAGACGACACTGTTTGCCGACGTTGGCCCCAGCCTGGTTCCCGCGTCCTCGCCCTTCGGACGCGTGCACAGAAATCTGAATCTGGTTTTGACTTCGGGAGAATATGGCGGCGACATGGCCTTCCTGGGCGCGGGCGCGGGAGGAGATCCCACGGCTGTTGCGGTAGTCTCAGACTTGATGTTTGTGGCGGAAAGTCTCGCGGCCGGCCCGCGGCCGCACCGCCCGCTGCAACTCGTAGCGCCGAAGGTGAGCTGCGACTTTGAGACGCCCTGGTATCTGCGTTTAGTGGTGAAGGATCAGCCCGGCATTATCGCAGGTCTAGCCGCGATCCTCTCGGCTCACCAACTCAACATCGACGCCGTGCTGCAAAAGCCGGGCTTCGACAAGAATGCTCTGCCTTTCGTCATCACGCTGGAACCGTGCCGCGACGCGCAATTGCACCCCGCGCTTCAGGAAATGTCCGCGCTGCCCTTCGCGCTGCGCCCGTGCCTCTGCCTGCCCATCCTGCGTTAGCGGAACCTCTCCTTACGCTGTCATCCTGAGAGAAGCGAAAGCCTGCCTTGAGCGAAGTCGAAGGGGACCTCTGCAACCTGCCGACGCCACCAGCGGCCTTGCAAGGCACTTCTATCACTGCCCCGCGTTCTTAGTTTCCTTTCCACTGGGCGAGCGGTCTACTTCCAGAAGGGATTCTTCAGCCCAGCAGGCGCGAGAGCGCTGTTCGTCTGCGCCTCCGTGCCAGAGTCGTCTGAGATTTTCTCGTCCAGCAAGCGGGAAGGCGCGTTGAACTCCTCGGCAGGGTAGGGCGGCATCGGGGTAGAAGGACAGTCTGAGTTCATTGGGGAACCTCCACCAGTCTTTATGATCTAGATTCATTGGAACACCCGGACGGCGATCCGTAGGCCGCAAAATCTTGATACCTCGCATCGAAAAATCAGCAGCCGGGCAATTCGCCGCCATGGCTCATTTCGAGCGCCCCGGTAAAACTGCTACGATGTCAGGTCACGTAATGCCCTTTAGAAATTCATAAGCTCATCCTCAAGGAAGACTTTTCATGAAATACCGCAAGCTGGGCCGCACCGGTTTCGATGTCAGCGACATCGCCTACGGACTCTGGGGTATGAGCGGCTGGAGCGGTTCCGACGACCAGCAGTCGCTCGATTCCCTGCAACTCTCCGTCGACTCGGGTTGCAACTTCTTCGACACCGCCTGGGCTTACGGTGACGGCAAAAGCGACGGCCTGCTCGGCGAAACCATGGCGCGCAACTCCAGGAAGCGCCTGTATGCCGCCTCGAAAATTCCTCCGGCCAACGGACAATGGCCCGCACTCCCGAAATACAAATACCGCGACGTATTTTCCGCGGACCACGTCCTCAAGTACGCCGGCCTGATCCGCGAGAAACTCGGCGTCGACTCGATCGACCTGCTGCAATTCCACGTCTGGGATGACAGTTGGACCGATGATCCGGAATTCCGCTCCACCGTCGGGAAGTTGAAAGACGGCAGGTGGATTCGCCACTTCGGACTCAGCCTGAACCGCTGGGAGCCAGAGAATGGCATCAAGGCTTTGCACACCGGATTAGTCGACGTGGTGCAGGTAATCTACAACATCTTCGATCAGGCGCCCGAGGACAAACTGTTTCCCCTCTGCCAGGAACTCAACGTGGGCGTGATCGCGCGCGTGCCTCTCGACGAAGGCAGCCTGGGCGGCAAGATGACTCTCGAAACCCGGTTTCCGAAGAACGATTGGCGCTCCGGATACTTTGGACCGGAAAATCTGGCCAATACGGTTCAGCGGGTCGACAAGCTCAAGAAAATCCTGCCCGCCGGCATGACGCTTCCGGAAATGTCGCTGCGCTTCATTCTGTCTCATCCCGCAGTCAGCACGACCATCGTGGGCATGCGCAGCCCGGAGCATGTGCGCCAGAACGTCGCCGCCAGCGACGCCGGCCCGCTCAATTCCAGTTTGCTCGCCGAATTGAAAAATCATCGCTGGGACCGGGCCCCGCAGCGCTGGTCGGATTGACCGCGCCTATTCGATCGTTAGAACCGAATCGACAGTGCGCGCCGGACCAGAGAGATTCACCGGCGTAGCATGTCCCGGGTAGAGCGGCCGTGGGCCGGGGACTTCGATAGCCACAATCAGTGAGCCATCATGAACTCCGTAGCATGACATGTTGAGCCACGGATAACCTGCTTGCAACAGCTCTTCGAACCTAACTTCATATTCCAAGGGCTTGCGCAGCTGATCTCGCCGGACATGATACGTTCCATCACCCAGATTGACTGTATCGGCATGAAGCTCGACGATGCGGACGTCCTGCGTCGGCGGCTGCGGACCAGCGCTCGCTAGCCAGCGAAAAAGCCTGTCAAGATGCTTGGACAGAGCACTCATGGACCGTCAACCTACTCTCTGACCCGAGTGAGAGTGCTTTCAGGATAAGCCCGTTGTCAATCCGCCTATCCCTACGACCTCTGGTAGTAGCCACCTCCACAGTCTAGTCTCGCCTGTGTCCGGAACATGAAAAACAATTCGTGCAAGCTCGCATTCGGTCTGACGCTGTTCACCATCCTGCTCACTGCAACCCTCCACGCCCAGAACCCGCGCGGATCGTTGCGCGGCACGGTGCAGGACGCCACCGGCGCCCGCATCCCCTCCGCCAGAATCGTTGCGCAATTGCCGGGATCCACCGTGCAACGCGAGGCCGCCAGCGAAGACCGCGGCGAGTTTCGTCTCGATGACCTTTTGCCCGGCAGCTACCGCATCAACGTCAGTGCCGCGGGTTTCGCTCCGGCGCAGGCGGATGTCGTAATCGCCGTCGCCACCGTCCGCGACATCACGGTCACGCTGAAGCCGTCGTCCGTGCAGGAGGCAGTGAAGGTCCAGGCGGAAACGTCCTCCATCACCACCCAGGCCATCGATCTGGCCAGCGCCGTGCACCAGGGCGTGGTTTCCAGCCAGGACCTTGAGACTCTTCCGCTCGCAGCCCGCAGCTTTGCCAACATCGCTTACCTGGTGCCTGGAACCGAGCCGGTCGAACCTTCCGATCCCACCAAAGCGCGCATCACCGCGGTCTCCACCGGTGGAAGCTCCGGCCTGAACAACGAACTCTCGGTCGACGGCGGCGATAACTCTGACGACTGGATTGGCGGCTTCCTGCAGAACTTCTCTCCCGACGTGGTTCAAGAATTCGCCGTGCGCACCGCTCAAGAAGATGCCGACACTGGAGGCACCACCGCCGGCTCGGTCGTCATCACCACCAGGCGCGGCAGCAACGAGTGGCACGGCAGCGGCGCTTTCTACGAGCGCGCGGCCGCGCTCAACACGCGCTTCCCCATCGAGAATCCAGCTCCAAATCCCAAGCAGCCGTTTTCCCGCCAGAATTATGTTGCGACCCTGGGTGGACCAATCAAAACGGACAAGCTGTGGTTCTTCTCGTCGATTGAGTATGTGCACGAAAACGCCAGCATCGCCTACAGTCCCAACAGCACGACGCAGTTCAATGCGCTGGCGCAACTGGCGTCGGAGGGCCTCATTCCCGGCGCCAGCTCAATTGCCGTGCCCCCGAACGTTCCTATCCCGTTCCGCGACTACATCGGTTCGCTGCGTTTTGACTGGGCGCAATCCTCGAAGTCGCAATGGTTTCTGCGGACCTCGGAGGACAATTACCTCACGCACAATGCTCTGGTGCAGCAAGCCACGCTGCCCTCGACGGGCCTGACCACACACAACAACTACTGGAACACAGTCATCAGTAACACCTACGTTTTCAGTCCCACATGGCTCGGCACGTTCGTATTCGAAGCCAGCAAATTGCACCTCACCCAGGCCCGCAACTCGACTCTGGGCTTTGCCTTGGCGTTTCCCTTCAGTTCCACTTCGCAAACGATCTCTGGATTCGAAACCTTCGGCGACAATCAGTTCGCCACACCCATCACCCTGTTCCCTGATCTGCGCAATCAGGAGAAGTATCAGCTCCGCTACGACGTCAGCCATCAACTTCGCGACCACGCCTTCAAGTTCGGCATCAACTTCATTCACGAGCCCGTGCTGAGTGGCTCGTTTCCCGGAAACCCGGAGATTCTATATAAGTTTCCCAGCGACCCCACGGATTACTTGAGCGACACATCGGATTTCACGGCCATCAGCGAGTGCAACCCTTCGCTGCCGATCAACCAGCCTCCGAATCCGCCTTGCCCGGATTCCACCTACACTCCCGCTCGCGACGGCAGCTTCTCACAAAACGTGCAGAGGCTTGCACTCTACACACAAGATTCCTGGCGCGTAGCCCGGCATCTCACGGTGAATTACGGATTGCGTTACCAAACAACGTTCGGCCTCTTCACCGCCTCTGGCCGCAGCCAGGCGGAGAATCCTTCCTATCCGCTGCTGCCGTCGCTGGGATTCCCATTGAGCGCACCTCACGACGACCGCAAGCAATTCGGGCCGCGTCTGGGAATCGCATACTCTCCAGGCGACAAGGGCGCAACCGTGATCCGGGCGGGCTTCGGCTTGTTCTACAACGATCTCGCTCAAAACGGCTGGGCTGCCGCGCTACAGGCGGTAAATGGAGGGCTCAACCCTCCTGCGGCTCTGATCGATCCAAATTACAAAACCCCTTACGCGCTGCACGCAACGGCTGGCTTGCAACACGCATTCAATGCCAATTGGACGTTTAGTGCCGACTACACCCACGAAGAAGGCAATCATGCCTATCGTGCCTATCCGTACGCAAGCGCCACGGTTTTCAGGTCCGACAACCGCTCCAGCTACAACGCTCTCATGCTGCATTTGCAGGGCAACGTCTCCCACCGCTTCACCCTGACGGCAAACTACACGCTCTCAAAAGCGAAAACCTGGGGATGCCTGCTCGGCGAACTCTTCGACTATGTGAACGGCGTGTGCGACCCGCTGCATCCTTTCGGACCCGGGGATTACGGGCCGTCCGGCGAGGACGTCACCCATCGCTTCGTTCTTGCCGGAACTTTGCATTTGCCGGGCGGATTCGAACTGACCACCGTCACCCAGGCAGAGAGCGCCCGGCCATTCACCATCACCAACGCGACAAACAGCGGCCGGATTTCCGTAAACGGAGTGCCCGAAAGCCTGGACGAACTTCGCGGGACACCCTATATCCAGGCGGACGTGCGGGTCAGCCGTCCTTTCAGGATCGGCGAACGCTGGGAAATTCTGCCGTTTGCCGAGTTCTTCAATCTCTTCAACCGCAACAATCCCGGCGCAAACTACGTCACCGCCATCGGCGAGTTTGCCTCGCTCAATATCGTCCCGGCCCCCGAAGCCCAGGCCGGAAGCATTTACCATATCTGCACCAATGCGGCTTGCACCACGATGCAACCCATCACCAGCATCAATCAGTTGCGCGTGCCCGGCGGCGCCTTGGGAGATTTCTTCGGCCCCGGCACAACCGTAGGCATTCCGTTCGCCGCGCAACTAGGCGTGCGTGTGGTTTTTTGAGAGTCTGACCTACGTCCCGTGACCCAGGTCACCGACCATCCCGCGCCTTCCATTTACAGTGAAATAGCCTGTGATCTTTCGGCGTTAACCGGACTACCAGCCCTTCCTTGGGAGGACCAATGTCCCGCGCGATTCCGGCCCCTGTGCTCAGTTTCGACGCCAGCGAAGTCCGTTGGCATTACCTCTACCGAACCGCCGCCATCGCCGCACTGATCACTGTCGCGCTGTTTCTCTTTCAAATCGTCGCCTTTTTCATCTGGCCGCCGCCCTCCACCGTGGCGGGCCATTTCGCTCTGCTGCAATCACGCCCGTTCGTTGGTCTGATCTGTCTCGAGTTCCTGATCCTCGTGGACGAAGTTCTCGCCATCCCGCTCCTGTTTGCGCTGTACCTAAGCCTGCGCCGTGTGCACGAGTCGCTGATGCTAATTGCCACCGCCCTCTCTGCGGTATCCATTGTTTGTTTCCTCATCGCCACACCCGCTCTGAACATGCTCTACCTCAGCCAGCAGTACGCCGCGGCCGCGGCCGCTGTGGAACGCGAAGGGCTTCTCGCCGCCGGGCAAGCTGTGCTTTCGTCCTGGATGGGAACTCCCTTTCAGGTGGGCAATGTCGTGGGATCGATCGGCATGCTGCTGATCGGATGGGTCATGCTGCGCAGTCCCATCTTCGGCAAGGTTGCAGCGTATGTCGGAATTGTGGCGGGCGTGGTTGGTCTTGGGATGTACGTGCCTAAGGTTGGAGTCTACATCTCTATCCTCTCAGTAGTGGGCATGCAAGTCTGGTATGTGATCATCGCCCTGACCCTCTTCCGCCTCTGTAATCGCACGACTCAAACGGCCCTTCAACCGGGAGAAACAGAAAGCAGGATGGCTGCTGATTGAGATGCGATCTTTCAGATTTACCGCACCAGCCACTCCGTCGCCGCGTGCACCCGGACCAGCAGTTCGCTGTAAGTCACAGCCATCGTAACCACCACAGCAGCCGCAGCGCACAGCGCATATCCCAACGAATATCCCGGAGCTGGACTCTGCCGCCGTTCCCTCCACCCAATCAACCGCTCCACCCGCGCATTCACGCACTCCGCGGGGCTGTGGACCAATGCCATGGTCAGTTCCACGGGCGCCTCCAGCGGAGCCAGACGCGACAACTTGATCACCGCCGCGGCCAGATCCAGCGCCTCGGAAGCGCTCGAAACCGCCGCATCGTCGGCGGCCATTTCAGTCGCTTCGCGCCACGCGCTCTCCAGTTCCGCCATTCGCGGAAATGCCACCAGACGCAGAATCAGCTTTCTCAGATTGTCCCGGCGGCGCACATGCACGACTTCATGCCGGAGCGCGCTCTGCAGTTCTCTTTCGGTCAGCACAAACTCTGCCGCTCGCGACAGCCACACGCGAGGCCGCAGAATGCCCGCTGCAGTGAGCGGAGGCGCAGCCCCCGAAACCCGCAACACGGAGACCGCACTGCTGGAATCTAAAGCGATGGATCCGATCATGCGCGCCTCGCTCGACCACCGCGCAACCGTTCGCGAAGCCCGCACTAATGCCGCCGCCGCCTTCCATATTCCCGCCAGCATCACCGCCATCCCGCAGAGGCCAAGCACCACGGGCACACCGCCCATGGGTTCCTCCACGGCGCGGGGTTCGAGCAGGAGGAACGAAGGCACGGCCAAGGCGAGAGTAACTCCAGTTGCCACCACGAATGGAGCCATGCGCAGGGCGAAAAGCAGGTCAGCGCAGCGTCTCGCCGAATACTGCTGGCCGCCAAGCCATACCCTCCGCCACACCCCGCAAACCAGCCCCGACAGGGCGCTGTAGAGCAGGACGAAGATCGAGAAAGAGACCGCGATCCCGCGCACGGCGAACATCACTCGGTCTCCTTACTGGCCGGGTTCGCGCTGGCCCATTTCCGGTTGATCCAGTTCCCGCTGACCCATTTCCCGTTGACTCAGTTCCCGGCGCTTGCGTTCCACCAGTTTCCGCAAATCGTCGAGCAATTGCGCATCCCGTTCGCCCAGGATTTCCACCAGGAACGAGAGCGGCAACGACGACGCCGGACTCGCATCCAGCAGTTGGCGAAAGGCGTGGCCCGCCGCCTCGCGATGCAATTCCTCACGGCTGAATCGCGGAGCGTAGCGGAACGCCCTGCCTTCCTCCGATCGCGTCAGCAGGCCCTTCTTGAACAGCCGGTCCAGCGTGGTCATCACCGTGGTGTAGGCCAGGTCCTGGCAGCCGCCTTCGACCAGTTCGCGGACGGTCGCGCTGCCCCTCGCCCACAACCCGTCGAGCATCCGCTGCTCCAGCGGCCCAAGCTGCCGCGAAGAGCTTCGAAATGGATGGAATATCCGCTTCATTTGCTTGCCATCGAGTCCTCGCTCGCTACTCTACGCGCATTTTACACGGAGGCTGAACAGAAGGGCTCTCACCGCCGAGCACGCTTAGAGCGCCGAGTCCAACATTCAGAAAACTCGGCGTTCTCGGCGTGCTCGGCGGTGAATAGGTTTTTCACGCGGCTCCCTCTCGGCTCTTCTGCGTCACATCTTCGATGGCCAGCAGGATGAAGGCATGGCCAGGCTGCAGTTCAATCCGGCGGGCGTTGAGCAGCATGTCTCGCGGTCCGAGGTGGGGAAAATCATGGCTCATCTCGAAATCGTCAACGCGGGAATTGCGTGGAACAATTTCCTCCAGCAGGTGGCGCAACCTCGGGATATTCCACTGCCTGTTGCCCAACTCAAAAATCAGACGCCCTTCCGTTTCTTCGCGGGACACATCGAAGGCCCGGTAGAACGCCGGATTCGCCGCGGTAACCTGCAGTTTTGCGTCCAACACCAGGATCGGTTCCCGGGCACTCTCGATAATCGTGTCCGCATACTCGCGCGTCTGCTCCACCAGGCGCTTAAGGGCGTCAACATTCTGCAAGCTGATCACCGCGCCTTCTATCTTGTGGTCCCAGGTCTCGTAGGGCCGCACGTGCAGCACGTGCCACACGCCTTCTTTGGTGCAGACCTCGCGCTCCTGCGGAGTCGTGAGTTCGATGACTTTCCGGACCATCGGTTCCATGTCCTGCAAGTCCAGATTCGACCGGATCTGGCCCAGGCGCCGGCCCACGTCGCTGGGCAGCAGGTTCAGGATCTTTTGCGCCGGCGGACTGAAGCGGCGAATGCGCAAATCGTTGCTGACCATCACCACCGGAATATCAACCTGGCCCAGCAGGTTGAGCAGATCGTTGTTTGCCGAGCTCAATTCCGCATTGCGGTTCTGCATCTCCTCGTTCAGGGTAGTGAGCTCCTCGTTGGTGGATTGCAGCTCTTCCTTGGCGGTCTCCATCTCCTCATTGGTGCTCTGTAATTCTTCGTTGGCCGACAACACCTCCTCGTTGACCGATTTGAATTCTTCCAGGGTGGTTTCGTGGTCTTCGATCAGCGACCCCAACTGCCCCCGCAATTGTGCTATCTCGCGCTTCAAGCTCTCGTTCTCCCGCACCGTGGGGTGGTCCGCTTTCTTCGCTTTGCCGTTGCCGGCTTTGCCCGATGACCGGGCAGGCGCCTGTATCTTGTCCTGAAACACCACCACGTAATAGCGCTCCTGTGCGCCTTGCCCGCGCAGGGGAAGCACTTCCAGATTCACTTCCCTCGTCCTCCCCTCCGATTGAATCTGCACTCCTTCCTTCCGCACCGCCGCATTGGTTTTCTTGGCGGCACTCAAAACCGCACGCAGGTCCACTAGCAGGCCTTCGCGCGCCATCTTGGACAGGTTGAAGGTGGGATGCCCGGCGGCGGGCTCAAGGTAAGCTCCCGTCTTCCCCTGGAACTGCACAATCTCCATTTGATCGTTCACCACGATGCTGGCGGCAACAAACCGGTCGATGAGCAGTCGCTCCACTTCGTTCTCTACGGTAAAAGGAGCCGGCAATTGCCGGCCCGTCTTCGCGTCTTCAATTCTCCGCGGCGAATAGTCCGTGCTCGCGAAGTATGTCGCCAGACGCGCCGTGGTCTTCCTCTTTTGATAGATCTTGTCTTTCTTGTCCACCAGGGTGAAGTGGTCGCCAAATCCTCCCAGACTTTCCGCTTCTCCCAACATCAGGTAGCCGCTCGGTTTGAGGGAGTAGTGCAACGTAGGGATGACCCTTCTCTGCAAAACCGGCCCCAGATAGATCAGCAGGTTGCGGCAACTCACCAGGTCCAGGTTCGAAAAAGGCGGATCTTTCACCAGGTTCTGCTTGGCAAAGATGCACATGTCCCGGACCGACTTATTGACCTGGTATCCGCCCTCTTGGCGTACAAAGAACCTCTTCAAGCGCTCCGCTGAGATCTCCGCCACCGCCGCTTCCGGATACTGTCCGGTGCGGGCGCGATCCAGCGCCGTGTCGCTGATGTCGGTGGCGAAAATCTGGATGGCCATGGCCGCCTGCGAGATGTTCCGGCTGTGGCCCCAAAGGTATTCCAGCAGGGTGATGGCAATCGAGTAGGCCTCCTCGCCGGTAGAGCAGCCTGCCACCCAAACCCGAATGGGATTATCCGGCTTGCGGCCCTCAAACAGCTTGGGGTAAACATGCTTGCGTAGCGCCAGGAACGCTGCTGGCTCCCGGAAAAACCCGGTCACGTGGATCAGCAAGTCGCGGTAAAGTTCGTCCAGTTCCTCCGGCTTTTTCCCGATGAAACGCAGGTAGTCCCTCAGTTTTTCGACCTTATGCACCAGCATGCGCCGCCGGATGCGCCGCTGCAGGGTGGTGTGCTTGTAGTTGGTGAAATCCACCCCGGTCGACTCCCGCAGCAGCCCGAAAAGCGCGTCCAGGTCGCTGCCCACCATCCCCCTCGATTCATCCTTCCCATTCGACAGAACCCGGGTCACGTAGGGATGCTGGCTAACTCCGCCCAACTCCCGGGCGATGTCCTTCGGGGTCAGGACGAAGTCGATGCAGCCAGATTCAATGGCACTCCGCGGCATGCTGTCGTATTTCGCCGACTCCTCATCCTGGGCAAAGGTAAGCCCTCCGGCCGCCTTGATGGCGCGGCATCCCTCCGTTCCATCGGAAGCCGTGCCCGACAAGACGACTCCGATGGCCCGTTGGCCCACTCTTTCCGCCAGGGAGCGGAAAAAATTGTCGATGGGCAGGTGCTGCCCGTGGACCAGCAGCCGCGGACCCAACTGCAGCACCCCGTCTTTGATTAGCATGTTGGTGTTCGCTGGAATCACGTAGACGTGATCCGGCTGCACCACGCAGCCATTGGTCACTTCCATGACAGGGAGTCTGGTTGTCCGCGCCAGAATCTCTGGCAGCCCGCTGTTATGTTTGGGGTCGAGGTGCTGCACCAGCACGAAGGCCATCCCGGTTTTTTCCGGCAGGTTGTGCAGCAGTTCCGAAAATGCTTCCAGGCCGCCAGCCGAGGCCCCGATCCCCACGATGGGGAACAATCCAGGGAGCGTCTTGGCGTCATTCCCTGGGTTGGCTTTGCGACGTGATTTGACTTGCTTGCGTGGAGAACTCTTCATGGAGCTCCTCCTAAACTGAAGACTTCCAAGGAGCCGAGGGCCCGTGAATCTGCTCCCCTCTGTCGACCTAGACAGGCCCTGCGAGGCGCCTGCGGGAAGATTTGAACGCATTCTAGCGGGCGTGGTTTGCGGGGTCAACGAATACTGCGAAGAAAAACGTGCCCGGCAGCGCGCGCTTCCCAAAGTGGTCCGGACTGAAGGCCAGACACAGCCAGGATATGCCCGGGAGAAGCGTGACAGGAGAACCGGACAACGGGTGGATTACGCCTTCCAGTCCTGCGTCAAGCGGCAGTAAGAATTCGCGGGCCGCCTGTGGACCAGGCGGAGTTCTCAGGAAACTGTGAAGCCGGGCCCGCGGGTCGCATCGCGGATCTGATTAATCCAGCGCGCTGAGCAGAAAGCTCTGGGGTGGGAAACGGGAATCGAACCCGCAACCGTCGGAGCCACAGTCCGGTGCTCTGCCAGTTGAGCTATTCCCACCGCCGCCTTGATTATAGCAACTGCGCTTCGCAGTATGTCAGAAACCCGCGTCCGAATGTCGCGCCTGCAATTCCAGATCGGGCCGCCAGACTAGGGCCTGATCTCGAACACCGTACCCCAACCGGAAGTGCCGCCGCCGCTCGTCGTGCCATAGAGATTGCCGGCGGCATCGAAGATCAGGCTGTCTAATGGACTGGTCCCGTTCTTGGGGCTGCCACTGAAGTCATGCAGCACCTTCTCCGTCCAGCCTCCTGCCGCTGTAGGCTTCAACTCGAACGCTGTGCCGTAGCCGCCAGCGCCGTAAGCGGACGTTGTGCCATAGAGACTGCCAGCGGAGTCGAAGATCAAACCGGCGTAAGGAGAGGCCCCGCTCGAGCCACTCTCATCGAAGTTATGCAGAATCTTCTCGGCCCAGCCGCCGCCCGCCCTGTGCATCAGTTCGAACGCCGTACCCCAGTCATGAGCGCCACCGCCGTTCGTCATGCCGTAGAGGTTCCCGGCGGCATCAAAAATCAGGCTGCCGACGGGCCACCCCCCGTCCGTGAGATTGAAATGATGCAGCACCTTCTCGGCCCAGCCGCCGCCCGCTTTGGGCGTCAACTCGAAAACAATACCGCAGCCCGGGTTGCCCGTGCGGCTGCATGGTCCGGTACCGCCCTCGTACGCCACGCCGTATAGGTTACCGGTGGCATCTGACACCAGGCCGGCGACGGGAAACGTCCCGTCCGTGCCGTGCCCGAAGCTATGCAGCACCCTCTCAGCCCAGACGCCGCCCGCCTTGGGCGACAACTCGAAGACAGTGCCGCAACCCACTAAATTGCCCTCGGAGGTGCACGGCCCTGTGCCGCCCCAATTCGTCGTGCCGTAGAGATTGCCGGCGGCATCGAAAATCAGGCCTCCGCTGGGATAGGCTCCGTCCGTGCCGCCGTAGGCGAAGTCATGCAGCACCGTCGCGGTCCATCCCCCACCCGCACTGGGGGTCAACTCGAACACCGTTCCGTAGCCGTAGGCGCCGCCCCCGGTCGCCATGCCGTAGAGATTGCCGGCGGCGTCGAAGATCAGACCTCCGTTGCGGCCGGGACCAGCTCCGTCCGTGCCTTGGAAACTGTGCAGCACCGTCTCGGTCCAGACCCCGCCCACTTGGGGCGTCAACTCGAACACCGTTCCGTCGTTGTAAGTTCCGCCCTGGTTTGTAGTGCCGTAGAGATTGCCAGACGCATCGAAGATCAGGCTGGCGACGGGATCAATCCCATCCGCGCCGTTGTTGTTGAAAGTGAAGTTGTACAGCACATTTTCCGTTTGGGCAGCTGCGCGTGTGCCCGTCATAAGCGTGGCCACAGCAAACATGGCCAATACTGCAGTCAATCCGATGGAAGGTTTCTTGCTTCGCATGGGTAATCCTCCTTGCGTTCTGACACACCGACGGGTTCTGCACTAATCGGGCGTCCAGGTTCCTTAAGAGAACGCGAAAACGCCGCGCTCAATAGTTGCAGACGTGAGAGGTGACCCTCACTGGGGAGGTGAAAATTATAGTGCGGGGCCTTAGTGGCGTCAAGGAGACGGGCTCTAATCCGCGAGCCGGCGGAGCGCTGATGCGGGCGTCTCACTAGGCTACCCTGGATAGTCGAGGGGCGGCGCCCGTCGTGGGAGTGATCACTCCTCAGCTAAAAAGCGGTTCCACCAGGAACCTAGCAGGTGAGTCAGGCAGGAAAAAGATAAGCAGAAGAAAGCAAACGAGAAACTATCGAGAAGCCCAGAGACCAAGACGGAAAATCGGGATAACAGCGGGGCGCGCTCGGGCTGCGGTGCGGGATTGAGAAATTCTTCGCTCACAGTTCCCCGGGAGGATTGTGTCTGTCTGCAGCTGGGAGGGTTTTCACCGCCGAGCACGCCGAGAGCGCCGAGTGGAACAACCTTCAAAAATCCTCGGCGTCCTCTGCGGTTAATGGGTTTTCCCGATGTCGCAGGGACGCGGATACCTTCATCCCCGCCCTACGCCGACGTATTCAAACCCCATGGCGCGCAGCCGCACGCTATCCAGCAGGTTCTTCGTATCCACGATGAGGGGCTTCTTCAACAGGTGCTTGATCCGCTCAAAATCGAGCACGCGGAACTCGGGCCAGCCCGTGCCCACCACCAGCGCGTCCATGCCTTCCGCCGCGGCATAAGCCGATTCGCAATAGCGTACCGAACCATTCAGCCGTAGCTTGGCCTCGGAAAGGGCGACCGGGTCATAAGCCCGCACCCGCGCTCCTTTGGCGACCAGCCTTTCGGCCAACCGCACCGCCGACGAACCCGCTACCGAATTCGTATTCGGCTTGAAGGCCAGACCGAGAATTCCTACGTCCTTGTTCTCCACCGAATTCAACGCCAGGGAGATCTTCTCGACCAGGCGTTCCGCCAGCGTCTGGTTTACGTCCCGCGCCGCGCTCAGCACTTTCAGCGGAACGCCATTGGACTGGGCCAACTCGGCCAGCGAATCCATGTCGGACTCGGCAAACACGCCGCCCATGCCCGCTCCCGGCTGCAGGCAGCGCGGAGCGATTTTCTTGTCGAGGCCCAGAGCCAGAGCCAGGCTGACCGCGTCCGCGCCCACGCGCTCGCACAGCGCCGCAACCTCGTTGATGAAAGAAATCTTCGTCGCTACGAACGCGGTCGCCGATTCGCGCACCAGTTCGGCCGTCGCCTGGTTGGTCACAATCACCGGCACCCCGCGCATCACCAGGGGATGAAAAATCTGTTTGAGAATGTGCACCGCTTCGTTGGAGGTCGACCCTAGAATCAGCCGGTCGGGCCAGTTGAAGTCTTCCACGGCGCACCCGTCGGTGAAGAACATGGGCTGGGAGACGATCGTTCCATGCACGCCCGCATCCTTCAACGATTTCTCCAGCACCCCAGCCGTGCCCACCGCCACCGGAGTCACGATGGTCAGAATCGGAGGCTTGGGCGCCAGCCGCGCGATCCGCATCACCACGTCGGCCAGGTTGTCCGCGCTGTCTTCCGCCAGAAAAATGACTTGCGTCTTGCGCGCGAAGGATTCGATGTCGGTGGAATACGCCAGGCGCCCCGCCCGCACGTTGCGCCGGATGATCTCTTTCAGATTCTTCTCGTGGAAAGGAATGTTGCCCTGGGCCATCTCGACCATGCGCGACCGGTCGGGATGACAGCAGGAAACGGGAGTGCCAAAATCTGCCAGACAGGCCGAAATCACTGTTCCCAGGTAACCCGAACCGTAGACCCCGATCTGCATGCGCTGCCCTCCGGCTTTGCTGAAACCCTCGCCCGAAGCAGCTCCCGGCGCGGAATTTCAACCCATTCCCTCTCTTCTGTTTACAGCCCAGAGAGGGCCTGCGCAACGCACGGGAGGGAAATGTACCAGGGGCCATGCGGTCTCGACGCGGAGTAACGTAATAGGCAGGTAATCAAGCCAGGTTACGGATGAAGGCGAGCGTGGACTTGAAGCAGAAATGAAGAGTGTTGAAAGGCTCGACAGACAAATGCGGTAATGGCCCGGTTATTTAGCTCGCGGCCCTGCGGGTCCTATGTAACTGAAGTTCAGTCCATACCCTCCATCTGCGGGATCGTAGTACAGATCCCAAACAAAGCTACCTGGAAGTGTTGCCTTGTCCAGAAGATGCTCGAGGGCCATCCGGGCGCTCTCGTTTTCAATTCCTTCGTCAGTTCGGTACCGAGCCAGATTATTACCGGGCACGCTTGGGCCAACGCCAATTTCGTACCCCGTTTGCTTCTGAGCCTGGTCGCATATTGCTTGAAGGACCTCTCCACCGTCGCGTCGACCCGGGGGGATGCTGATCACCGTATCGAGGATGGATTCCTGTTTGACCCGATCACCAGCGGCATTTGAGAGATCGCTAGGAACGACATGGAGGCGAGCCCCATCTCTCCTAACAGTAAAAGTCTGGCCGCCCAGCGCTTGGTACTCGCGCAACAGCCTTTCGATCACAGCCTCGGCGCCTTCTGGGCTCCGCATATCCTGGGACGCGTAGACAAAGGTAATCGCTTTCCCATGGGGAACAAGAATGCGTCGGCCAAACTTCTCCTCGGCCGGCGACAAGTTCCTTGCGACCTCGGAGGTCACGTCCTGGATGTCGGCACTGTTGCTGTAACGCGGATCCTCATAGGTGACGGCGATCTTCTCCCGCTTCCGCAACTGATCTAGAAGCGTGGATATCGGCCGTGACAGGTCCTTCGGATCGCTGCTAATCGTGACTGAATCCTGAGCGTCGCCGCTCGAAGCAAGACAACCCGCCAAGATGACGAACGTCAGTATGCGATGCATTCGAGCAGGTCTTAGGAATCTGGGATGGAGCGTTCTATTTCTCGACGCGCCCCGCACGGCCTATGTAGCTAAAGTTTAGTACATATGCTTTATCGGAAGGGTCGTAATACAAGTCCCAAACAAAGTCGCCGGGAGTCGCCAGGCTGTCCAGGAGACCTGCGATCGCCGCCCGGGCAGTCTGACTGTCCACCACCTGGCGTGTCGGGTTTGTGTATGTGGGATCGCCGGTGCCAGCGTCAACCTGGTAGCCGGTTTGCTTCTTGATCTCATCGCAGATCGATTGGAGAAGCTGATTGGTCGTGCGTCGGCCAGCGGGGATGCTTACAACTGTATCGAGGATCGAATCCTGCTTTACCGGATCGCCGGCGGCGCTCAGGACCTCGCTAGGCAGGACATGCAAGCGAATCCCATCCCTCTTGACCGTGAAGGCTGGCCCGCCAAGCGCTCTGTACTCCCGCAGCATTCTTGCGATGTTCGCCTCCGCACCCTCTGGCGTACGCATGTCTTGGGGCGTGTAGACGAAGGTAATCGCCTTCCCTTTGGGAACGAGGATGTGCGGGCCAAACTTCTCTTCTGCTGGGGATAGGTTCTTGGCGACTTGGGTCGTGACGTCCTGAATGTCAGCGACATTGACGTATCGGGGGTCCTCGTAGGTCACCGAAATCTTCTCCCGCTCCCGCAACTGACTGAGGAGCGTAGAGACTGGGCGCGACAGGTCTTTAGGATCGGTGGTAATTGTGACTGAATCCTGGGCGACACCGACTGAACTCAAGACCCCCGCCAAAACGACGAAAAACACCGTGCGACGCATTCTGACCCCCTCATTTCCAAGTCGTGTTGGTTGCAACGGCTGATTTAGGGGGAAACCAGGCTGCCGCCGAGCAGGACGGGGGCCAGGTCAATCCAGTGGTTGGGCGCGTCTTCCCGTACAAAAGTGAGCCGGTCGAGCAGGATGCGGCGGCTCCCCGAATACTTCCGCCAGCGTTCCCGGGCAATCCTCAGAGCTTGTTCTGCGGCTGGTTCGGTCCCCATTTTCACGATCGTGAGGTGGGGTATGTACGGCCACTCTTCGGCGGAAGCCAATACTTGCGTGTTCAGTTGGTCGTGCAGCTCTTGCAAACGCGATGCGCCATAAACCACACGAATGTAAACCGTGGGCGTGGTGGGGACAAAAGTTTGCACGTCGCCCAGGGTCAGTTCGAAGGGCTCGGCCTGGCCGCAGATCCCGGCCAGCACCTGCAGCGCCGCGCTCTCCGTTCCCTGCAGGGGCCGCGGCGGCAGAAAGGTGATGTGGGCCGCGAGATGAGGCAAGTCGGGATGCAGCTCCCGCCGGAGGTTCTGGACGAACTCCCCCACTGGATTCTTTACGTACGCAACTAGCGCATACCGCAAGCTCTGCATATCCCGCAAAAAATTATAGCGCGCTTTCGTCGTTTATAATCGGAAGTATAATCGGAAGAGTGGTCGATTCAAGAAAGTCGTTGACAAAGTCGGGGCGTAGCGCAGCCTGGTAGCGCACCTGCCTTGGGCGCAGGGCCGATTACGCTCGATGATCCCAAAAGACTTAACCACATTCCATCCGAAATTGCGCACCTGCTTCGGAGGAATCGTGAGCCACTCTCAATTCATCAAAGAGCGCCAGTATCTCTCTAACGTCTCTCCTGCAACAATCGAATGGTACAAGCAGAGCCTTGCATGGCTCGGTACCGAATTACCAACTGAGGCCGACCTGAAGGATTTCGTGCTCCGCATGCGCGAGAAGGGACTGAAGGCTACTGCGTGCAACAATCGCATTCGCGCTGTCAACGCGTACCTGAAGTGGGCAGGGTCGCCTCTCAGAGTTCCCAAGCTGAAAGAACCCGAACTCATCCTGCCGACATTCACTCTCGATCAAGTGCATCGGCTGACGAGATACCGACCGCAAAACTTTTACCAGAAGCGACTGCACCTCATCGTCCTCACCTTGCTCGATACAGGATGCAGAATCAGCGAAGCACTTGGCGTGCGCGTCGAAGACTGCGACTTAGATAATCTTCTGCTCACCGTCACAGGCAAGGGAGGCAAACAGAGACGCTTGCCATTCTCGCTCGAATTGCGCCGGGTGCTGGTCCGCTACTGCGCTAATCTGCACCCGCAGGAACTTCTCCTCTCGACACGGAGAGGTCAGAGACTGGGCAGACGCGTTGTCCTTCGAGATGTAAAAGTGCTCTGCAAGAAGCTCGGATTCAATCCTCCAGCACGAACACTGCACTCGTTCAGGCACACATTCGCAGTGAACTACTTGAGGCGCGGCGGTGGAGTGTTCCATTTGCAGAGAGTACTCGGCCATGCCAGCTTGGAGATGACGCGGCGCTATGCAAACCTAATGACGGAGGACTTACAGGCGATCCATCAGCGCGTATCACTGCTGGCAGCGTAGGAAGAATGCATGGCATTGGTAATTGTTATGAGACAGCAAGTTGACTCGGTGGTGCAGAGGTGTACGGTATACACCCACTTTTCTCTTAAGAAGCCCGTGGCCGCATAATCCCGAGCAGACGAGCCCATAGTGCCAAGGGCTATGCATTCGCCTCAGCAACACGCTTGCACAGCGGTGCGGCCACTGACACCAGTGGAGTGTGCGCCAGCTTCCGATATTGTTCTGGCGACATCCAGCTTGGGAAGTTGATGCACCTGCGATTTGGCACACCTCGAACCTCCTCGCACACTTTGCTGTGCGAACGGTGTGCGAATGGTGTGCGATTGCTGTGCGAGGTGTGCGAGTCCAACACCGTGCCTCCCTTTTCAGATATGAGATTAACTTCCTCCGACACGGCATTTGTACTGCCAAGGTGTTCACTTAACTTCCGTATAACAAAGGCGTTACGGTCACCCGGAGGTTTGGTTTTGCTAAGGTAGCTAAACACACCGCGTCGGCAGCCAAAACGTCGCTTTCCCCACCCTGCCCGTGACAATTCTTTGAAAAGATCGTGCCTACGAGGAGGATTGTATCCGCCATATTTACTCGATCCTCACCCAAGTTCCCGGCACAATCAGCTTTGTGACTCGCGTCACAGTCAACCTCGTTGGTTTTCGATAGGTTTGATAGACGGTCGCCGTTAGAGTGCAAACCCAACTAGGAGTCTTCGATGAAATCTGTGTTTAGACATGTCGCCGTTGTTCTCGCTTCTGTGGTAATCGCTGCTCCATTGGTACGTTCTCAAAACCCAGACTTGGCTAAAGACTTGGCAGAGGAGGGTGTGACCAACGAGGCCAAGATCGAGTTCGTCAAAGTGCTGCATGATCCAGCTAAGAAGGCATCGTACGCGGAAGCACAATACTATCTAGGTTATCTGAGCTTTAAAGAAAAAAACTATGACCGCGCGTTGAAGCATTGGAATACTCTCTTGAAGGAGTACTCTGGAAGCCCCTACAGCGAAAAAGCACGAGATCAAATCCGAATCGCATCCTTGCTCCTATCTCGCCAGCAACAGGCTGAAGGACAAAGCCTAGAGGTCAATGCTCTTTTCGACAATGCCGATTTTATTATTGGCGAGCCTCTTAAGGTCACCATCGATACCAGCTATCTTTCGACAGGCGACCTCGCCATTGAGTCTCTGGAAGAGATAGTTACTAAATTTCCAGACTCGGCGGACGCTCCCCGCGCCCTTATGCACGAGGCGATGGTGTATTACGGATGGGGGAAGCAAGGAATCAGCGTGCCAGAAGGCTATGGTTTTGTTTTGAATCACTACTACAGAAAAAACGTGGCAGGTGCGTACGAATTACAACAAATGTACATCAACAAGCTCGTCGAAGTGTCGGATCGACTCGACAAGCAGTATCCAAACTCTCCCTTTAGGGTTCCCGCGGCATTTCTGGCAGGTCAGGCTAATTGGTCAGCTGCGGGTGGGGCGACAAACGCAAACGCTCGAACTTTCTGGAACGAGGTTGTCACTCTGACTGAAGGCGACGCTACAAATGCTTATCGTCAGGTCGCCCAACAGCGTTTGAAACGATAGAGGGCAGGGCCATTCACCTTTCGGCCTTTCATCTTCAAACAGAACCGACATTCGTAGCAAGATGGGTGTCCACGGCCCGCATGAAAACCCCCAGACATGATTGATTTCTAAAATCAGGGCACCGGGTGATGGTTATACCCGCGTAGGTAGGCGATGGAATTGCTTTGCGACATATGGCTGTGTTCGCACAGCGAGCTGCCCCTCTACACCGAGTACGCAGCACAAAAGCCCCTAGGAATCGCTCCTAGGGGCCTTCCCGTGCATTCTGCTGTGCGTTTGCGCTGTCTAGACCTTCCGGCTGAGTGCCCGTGTAACCGCAGCGCTGGCGTCGTCATCGCTGACGCGGAGGTATTGCCCGGTACTGGCTAGGCTCTTGTGACCCAGCCGTTTCTGT
>CABDYC010000449.1_pt1 | contig 35052 bp, 29 predicted proteins | sample 3421511 | NCBI WGS metagenome assembly CABDYC01 (sample SAMEA5534336, study PRJEB31848) | metagenome | biome: tundra; feature: field; material: soil | place: USA | collected 2013-05 | depth 0.15 m | reverse complement strand
TTGCTCGATGGCGCGGCGAAGGTCATCCAGGGTTTGCTCACCCTCGGGCATCTCGTACCACATGTCGCTCTGGAAGCCGCTCTGCAACAGGTAGTCGGAGAGCGCGCTGAGCAGGTCTTCCATGCTCATTTCACCCGCGGGGTCGGGGACGTATTTGCTGTAGCGGATGCGCTTCATAAAACCGTCGTTGGTCGTTCGTCGTTGGTCGTTGGCTCCGAGCGGCTAACGACCAGCGACTAACGACAGGTTAGTTAAACTGCCTTCTCTGGCGGTACGGCGGCTCTTCCTTCTCGAATGCTTTCTCGCGCTGCGGCTCGGGCTTCTTTTCTCCCGCCTTGAAGACGCGCTCTTCGTTGCGGCCGATGCGCTTGTGGGCGTGCAGGCCTTCGAGGATGAATTCCGCGGCGGAGACCTGCTGCTCGGGGCTTTCTTTCTGCGAGACGCCGAGCGGGCCTAATTTTTCGATCAAGCCCTGAATTTCTTTCAGATTCTCCAGAGCTTCCACGGCAGACACCGAATCCGACAACTGTATCTCGCCGCCCAGGTCGAACCACTGCACGATCTGCTGCACGTTGGCGCCGGTGAAGTATTCGTCGTAAGTTTTGGCAATGGCGGCGCGGATCAGTTCGCGGGAGACGTGGTCGGCGCCCTTCATCTCGCCTTCGTATTCGAGTTCGAGTTTGCCGGTGATGGCGGGGAGCGCTGCGTAGACGTCGCTGATGCGGGGCACGACCAGTTTTTCGTCGTTGCGAAGGGCGCGGCGCTCGGCGTTGGAGATTACGTTCTCCATGGCGGAGATGGGCAGGCGCTGGCTGACTCCGGAGCGCTTGTCGATTTTCTTGTCTTCGCGGGCGGCGAAAGCGATACGCTCGATCACTTCCTGAATGTAGGTGGGCAGGTGCATCGCCTGCCCGTGGCGGCTGGTCCAGGCTTCCTGCGCGGTGATGGCGATGCCTTCATCCACAGTAGCGGGATAGTGCGTGCGAATCTCCGAGCCAATGCGGTCTTTGAGCGGCGTGATGATCTTTCCGCGCGCCGTGTAGTCTTCTGGATTCGCGCTGAAGACGATGGCAACGTCGAGCGGCAGCCGGATGGGATAGCCTTTAATCTGCACGTCGCCTTCCTGCATGATGTTGAACAGGCCAACCTGAATTTTTCCGGCGAGGTCGGGAAGTTCGTTGATGGCGAAGATGCCGCGATTGGCGCGGGGCAGCAGGCCGTAGTGAACGGTGAACTCGCTCGAAAGTTCGTGGCCGCCGCGGGCGGCTTTGATTGGGTCGATATCGCCGATGAGGTCAGCGATGGTGACGTCCGGCGTGGCCAGTTTTTCCACGTAGCGGTCGTCGGGAGTGAGATAGGAAATGGGAGTGGCATCGCCGAGGCGCGCGACTTCTTCGCGGCAACGGCGGCAGATCGGGGCATAGGGGTTGTCGCGAATCTCGCAGCCGGCGAGGCAGGGCGTGTGAGGATCGAGCAGCGTGGTCAAGGCGCGCAGGATGCGGCTTTTGGCCTGACCGCGCAGACCGAGCAGAATGAAATTGTGACGCGAGAGAATGGCATTCACGATTTGCGGAACGACCGTGTCGTCGTAACCGACGATTCCGGGGAAAATGCTGGTGTCGTCGTGGTCACGCAAGCGGACGATGAGATTTTCGCGGAGTTCGTCCTTCACGCGGCGGGTGCGCAAACGTTCTTCGGAAAAGGCACTGCGGCGCAGTTCGCCGAGCGTGCGCGGAAGACTCATGAGGAACCCCCAGGGCGAATACTTTTCTGGATTATACGCGGAAGAGCGGGCTTCGGCTGTCGGGCTTCGGCAAATCAGTTCATACAAGGTGCAGCATGGAGTACGAACATAAGGTTGACCGCAGGCTCCCAGGTTTGCCGAAGCCCGAAGCCCGAAGCCCGAAAGCCGAAGCCCGACGTTCAGTGGACGTGGCCGTTGCCGCCGGCCTTTTCGCGGGCGTGGGCGGCGCGATGGAGGTTGGGGAGGATGGTCTCGAGATAACTAATGAGTAAGGAGAGACGTTCTGGCTCGGAGCGCAGGGAGAGCAGCCTTTGTTTGAAATCCAGATCGAGGGGCAGGGAACCGGCAAGATAGAAAGAGAGTAATGCCGGATCCGCGGCGGAGAGATCCTGTTTAGCGCCGGCAATGGCCAGCAGTTCGGAGTGCAACTGAACCGCGCGCGAGGTATCTTCCGCCCGCGGAGCCCCGGGTTCGTCATCGATCATGAGGACTTCAGCGCGCAGGAAGGAACGTTCCTCGTCGACGCGCAGGAGTTCGAAACGCTTGCGGCCCTCGGTGACGAGGTCAAGGCGACCGTCGGTATACTCTTTGACAACGGTGACGATTTCGGCGGTGCATCCCACTTCGGCCAGACCCTGCTCGACGGCGCGAACGACGCCGAAGGTGCGATGCTGGGCCAGGCATTCTCCAATCATTTCTTTGTAGCGCGGCTCAAAGATGTGGAGGGGCAGGCGACTGCCGGGGAACAGGACGACATCGAGCGGGAACAGCGGCAGAAGGGCGTCCAAGCAGTCTCCGGTGGTGGGCTCGGGAATCAGCGCGCCGTCCTGATTGTACCGCAGCGGGTGGATGCTGCAGTCTGATAAGGAAGCGAGCCAAACGCGCGATTATTGCGTCGCAAAGAACGCGACGCTTCGCGCGGCTCGCCCAGATCCTTCACTGCGCAAAGGACGCTTGTTCAGGATGACAATCAGACTGCACCAAACCCCAGCCCTTGACTTCACAAGTTGCGGAGGAATAAAAGCGCGCTATGGAACTTACTGGGGAAATTGCGGTGGTGACGGGCGCTTCGATGGGGATTGGGGAGGCGATTGCGAAGATTTTTGCCGATCATGGGGCGAGCGTGGTGATGCTGTCGCGCGACGCCAGCAGAGTGGAAGCGGCGCGAGGGCGGGTGGGGCATGGCGAGCGGACGTTGGCATTGTCCTGCGATGTGCGACACCGGGAGGAGATTGATCGCGTGATCGGCCTGACGTTGCATCATTTCCAGAGGATCGATGTTTGGGTGAACAACGCGGGACATGGGCTGCTGGATTCGGTGGCTCAGATGGAGATGGCGGCGTGCCGGGAAATGTTCGACACGAATTTGTTTGGAGCGGTGGCGGCGATGCAGGCGGTGATTACGCCGATGCGGCAGCAGGGCGGGGGGACGATCATTAATATATCGAGCGTGGCGGGGCACATTCCGCTGCCGTTTCATGCGGCGTATAGTGCGACCAAGTTTGCGCTGAATGCGATGGGTAAGGCGGCGGGCGTGGAATTGAAGAAGGACGGGATTCATGTGTTGACGGTTTGTCCAGGGTATGTGCGGACGGGCTTTAGCGAGAATGCGGTGCGTGGGAGTGAGTTGAAGCGAGTTCGTCCGGGGTCGGTGCAGGGGATTACCGCCGAACGTGTGGCTCAGGCTACGTTGCGGGGATATTTGAAACGGAAGAGGGAAGTGATTGTGCCGTGGACGATGTATGTGCCGCAGAAAATTTATCAGATATTTCCCAGGGTGGTGGAGTGGGCGATGGGGCGGATGGCGAAATAATCGACACTGCCCGGCCAAAAGCTTAACCACAGGAACAGAGGGGCACGGAGGATTTCGAGGAACTATCCCAGCTCTGCCAGCATGGCTTCCATTTCGGATTGGGCGTGGAGGTTTCCGGTGCGTCGGGCGGAGGCGATGCCGTCGGTGAGCATGGTCTTAGCTTCGGCGATTCTGTCGGCCCGGGCAAGAGTTTGGGCGGCCATGAAGTAGCCGGGAGTGTAGTCGGGACTGCCCTTGAGCAGGATGGAGAATTCAGCCAGCGAGCGATCGAGGTCGCCCTGCTTGGAGTATTCCAACGCCAGGCCATAGCGGGCGAACGCGTCGTTCGGATTCTGGGTGAGGATGTCGTTGAGGGCGGCGATGCGGTCCATGGGGCAGTTCTCAGTTGAGATTGAGGTTACTACAAATTGCGCCTTCGGCTGTGGATCGCCATGGCGTCTTGCATTGGCTTGCATTTGTTGAGGTGAGTAGAATGGGCAAGTCCTTAACATTTCATGCTCTGCAGGAGGTTCGCTCGTGGCTTGTCCGTTTTTCATGCCGGTCGAGAGGTTGGAGAACGGAACGTGGCTGCATGCGGGGCGGCTTCCGCTGGGATGCGGGTGGAGTGGGCGCTGCACGGCACCGGGACATGAGGGTGAGGCTCCATCGCAGGAAGAATTGCGCGAGTTCTGCAACCTTGGGTACGCGGAGGGCTGTGGGCGGTTGCCGCGGGAGCGGGTGTGGGATTCGGTCCGGTTTGCAGCTCGAACCGTGAGCGGTGAAGGGAAGAACGGGACTGGCGGGCGCATTCAGATTTGCTACGTATGCGAGCGCCGGCATCGTCCCGCGGAGCACGGGATGCTGGAGTTTGATGCGGCGGAGGCGCGGTGGGAACATCCGCATCGCGACAGCCGGGTGCAGCGGATGGCGGAGTGCTTTCTGGCATCGTATGTTGAGAAGAGGAAGCGGCAGGAAGTGACGCGGGCTGCCGCGAGTTGAAAAGAAAAAGTGATGTGGAGGAATTGAGGCAAAGCGAAATTCAGGCAAGTCCGCGACGGACTGAAAGAGGATAAAGAGGACTATGAGCGAAGAGATGCTGATGCCCCGGCCGGTGAGGGACTCGCAATCGGAGATGGCGGAACTGGTTCTGCCGAATGATGCCAACCCGCTGGGAGCGCTGCTGGGCGGCCGGTTGATGCACTGGATCGACCTGGCGGGCGCGATAGCGGCTCACCGGCATGCGCGGAGTTACGCGGTGACGGCTTCGGTGGATCACATTGATTTTCTGGTGCCGGTGCGGGTGGGGGATCTGGTGATTCTGAGATCGTCGGTGAACCGGGTTTTTCATACGTCGGTGGAAGTCGGCGTGAAGGTTTTCGTGGAGAATTATCTTGCGGACACGGCGCAGCACGTGGCGACGGCCTACCTGACGTTTGTGGCCATCGATGACAAGGGAAACCACCTGAAGATCGCGCCGGTGGTGCCGGAGACCGAAGAGCAACAACGGCGCTATGACGATGCGGGGCGGCGGCGCGAGATCCGGCGCACGGAACTGGAACGGCGGCGCAAGGCGAAACGGTAGTCCACACGCAGATGTGATCGGTGTCACATCCCACCCTCTGCGAAACGGATAGGCTACACGGTGCGCCGGGTGATTTCTTATGGATAGTGCCCTGCTTGTTCATCGCATTCACTTCGCATTCACAGTTACTTTCCACTATCTCTTTCCGCAGCTCACGATGGGTCTGGCGCCGCTGATCGTGGTGCTCAAGACGCTTGGCCTCCGCCGCAATGATGAGACCTACCGTCAGGCGGCACGTTTCTGGGCGCGGATTTTCGGCATCAACTTCGTGCTGGGCGTGGTGACCGGAATCCCGATGGAATTTCAGTTTGGCACGAACTGGTCGCACTTCTCGCGCTTCGCAGGGGGCGTGATCGGGCAGACGCTGGCCATGGAAGGCATGTTTGCCTTTTTTCTGGAGTCGGCGTTTCTGGGACTGTTTCTCTACGGGGAGGAACGGCTCAGTCCGCGGGCGCACTGGTGGTCGGCGATAGCGGTATTTCTGGGATCGTGGCTCTCGGGTTTCTTCATCGTGGCCACGGATGCGTGGATGCAGCATCCCGTGGGCTATGTCAAGGCAGCGGACGGATCGGTGCAGTTGTCCAGCTTCTGGGAACTGGTGCTCAACCCCTGGGCATGGTGGCAGTATGCGCACAACATGAGCGGGGCCGTGATTACAGGCGCGATTGTGATGGCGTCGGTGGGCGCGTTTTACCTGCTATGGGGAAAGTTTGAGGCGCATGGCCGGATTTTCGTGAGAGTGGGCGTGGTCGCAGGATTGATCTTCAGTGTTCTGCAGTTGTTTCCGACAGGCGATGGCCAGGGACGGCTGATTGCCGCGAATCAACCCGTCACCCTGGCAGCCATGGAAGCGCTCTTCGTGAGCCAGACGGGGGCGCCGCTGGTGATCCTCGGGCAGCCGAACGTGGAGCAACGCAAGATCGACAATCCGCTTGAGGTTCCCGACGCGCTCAGCTTTTTGACTTACCGGGCGTGGAAGGCCGACGTGCAGGGGCTCGACGCGTTCCCGCAGGATGAGTGGCCAGAGAACGTCGTGCTGCTCTATTACAGCTACCACATCATGGTTGGGCTGGGGACGATCTTTATCGCAATCATGGCGGTGGCGGCGATCCTGATGTGGCGTGGCAAGTTGTTCTCTGCCCGCTGGATGCTCTGGATCCTGGTGCTGGCCTTGCCCTTTCCTTACATCGCCAACACCGCAGGATGGATGACGGCGGAACTGGGCCGGCAACCCTGGCTGGTTTACGGCTTGATGCGCACGGCGGACGGGTATTCGAAGATGGTGTCGGCGGGCAACGCGATGTTCACGCTACTGGGCTTCCTCGGGATGTACACGGTGCTGGGTATCTTGTTCCTGTTTCTGGTGCGGCGTGAAATTGAGCAGGGGCCGGTGGCCAAGGTGAGTGCGCAGCACTAGAAACCGCACATCTTTATGTTTGTGAGGGTCGTGGTTTGTGAGGAGCGCGATGGAAACGCTATGGTTCATGATCATTGCCGTGATGGTGGCGGCTTACGTGGTGCTGGACGGCTTCGACATCGGCGCCGGCGCAATTTACCTGGGCGCGGCCCGGACGACCGACGAGCGCCGAAAGATCCTGCGCGCTATTGGCCCGGTGTGGGACGGCAATGAAGTCTGGCTGCTGGCGGCCGGCGGCACGCTGTATTTCGCCTTCCCGTTGCTCTATGCCTCCAGTTTCAGCGGCTTCTATCTGCCGCTGATGATGGTGCTTTGGCTGCTGATGCTGCGCGGCATTGGCATTGAGTTACGCGCGCACATGGAGAATCCGGTTTGGGTCGGCTTCTTCGACGTAATCTTCTGTGTTTCGAGTGTGCTGCTTGCCATCTTTTTCGGTGCGGCCCTGGGGAACGTGGTGCGCGGCGTGCCTCTGGGAGCGGATGGCTATTTCTTTGAGCCGCTGTGGACGAATTTCAGGGTGGGGGCCAATGCCGGGATTCTTGACTGGTATACCGTGCTCACCGGCGTGATCGCGCTGGTGACGCTGACCGCGCACGGGTCGTTGTATGTCGCGGTCAAGACGGATGGCGAGTTGAATCACCGTACTCGCAGCGTAGCGTTGTGGGCTTGGCCGCTGCAACTGACTTTGACTATCGTGGGACTGGTGGCCACCTGCTACGTGCAACCGACGGTTCTCGACAACTACAAACACCATGCCATCGGATATCTGATTCCCGTGGTTGTGTTTGGCAGTCTTGGCGTCATGATCTATGCGATTCGAGAAGGGCGGGACAAACTGGCTTTCGTTGGATCTGCGTTTTACATCGTGGGAATGCTGGTGGGGGCGGCGTTTGCGCTGTATCCCGTCGTGTTGCCGGCGAGCACTGATCCTGCCCACAGAAGTCTGACCATTTACAACACCGCCGCGGGACGGCACGGGCTCACGGTCGGACTCACGTGGTGGAGCTTAGGCTTGATTCTGGCGGTGGGATACTTCGTCTTACTGTTCCGCATGTTTCGGGGGAAAGTGCGGCTGGAAGGGGAGGGATACTGAGCTTTCCGTCGTCATGGTCCATGCCCAGCAGGCTGCTGAAAAACTCCGTGGCCGGGCAGGCTCGGGAAGGGCACGGCTTCAAGAGCCTGCCCTGAGCGAAGCCGAAGGGTGCCGCAAGCCCCAACAAATCTTGTCATTCCGAATCGGGCTGAAAGCCCGGTGAGGAACCTGCTGTCCGCCGGCACTATCACGAACTGTGGGTGCCCCACTTCTCGCTTCCTTTGCGAGAAGTGGGATTTTCCGCGGCCGCCAAACTGTGGACCCACCGGGGGCGGGGTAGCAACACCACTCCCAGGTCTCGCAAAAGCGGCGAGACCTGGGGCACCCGGCACCAAGGGCAAAGCGCACGCGCCAGAACCGTGGAAAACGTAAAGTCAAAAATGGAAGATTCCGCAGAGAGATGAGCAAACCGAATATAGGCCGACATGCCGCAGCGGTAGCTAATCGTATGACGTTTGCGCAAGCCTACGCTCACATCCTTGCGCATCCGACCGCGACGTACCAGACGACTGGAGACCGGACATCTTTCACTGCGCGAGCGACTACGGCGGCCAAGGGACGGCATAAAGGAGAGAAGGTAATCCGGTTCTTCCCGCACGGAGAATATGCATACGAATGTTGTTGGGGATTCACAACCAACTGTTACGGAAGCTACATAGACTGTTACACTGCTGCGATCTGAAATTGTGTCACCTATGGGAATGAAACCACATGCCGGGATGATCGAAGGGCCGGAAGCGTTTGAACGTTTCCGCGACGCTGCCAAGAAAATGCTTTCCGTGCCCAAGAGCGCGATTCCGAATCCCTTCAAGAAAACCAAGTCGCAGAAAGAGAAGAAGACGGTCGCTACTCATTAATCATGCTATTCCAGAGTTTTTATGAGAATTGCTCTTTTGATGGCGTCCATCTGTATAGGTCAGATTACCGGGTCGTGGGATGCGGACGCGAAAGCGACGGCTCAAGCGCTGGCGTCGGGCCTAGAGAAGTGCCCGCCACGGGTGGTCGTTGCAAAATTCGGCAAGGATGGCTGGACGAAGACCACTTGGGGACCACCGACAAATCTTGACTACGATGTGCTAAGAACCAAGTCAATCAAGTGGCCTTACCACATCGTAATCTCGTACACGATTTTGGTCAGCGGAACAAAAAACCGCAAGAATCGAGAGGAAGCCGAGCAAGACGTGAAGCCATCGCTCGTTTTCAAGTTAAGCTACGAGAACGCCTATGACATTGGAGATGATGGCAGCCTCCGCCTTTCGGAGACTAGAGTTCAAGAACTCCTCGGCGGTGGCAGTTGGAAGCAGCGCACTCGTTTGCCGGATGCATGTTGGGATCAGCTTCCGAAGTCGAACTAGCTACAAGAATCTCTCTCACAAAATCTGAGCTAAATCCGTAATAAACGTTCTCACATTCTCGAAGATCGGGGGCTGGCCCACGCTTGTTGGAGCCACCACAACTGAGGATGCCCCAGCCTTCGCGGTTTTCGAAGAGCCTGCCCTGAGCCCTGTCGAAGGGCTGGGCAGCGATGCTGCCTGAGGTGAAGAGATTTTGTTTCGAATCTCTTCCCAAGCGCCGCTTAGAAATCCACAGCGTATCTCTGTGACATCCAACCTTGCGCCTCGCCAGCAATTCACTCCATAATTGTCCAAGCAAAGGCAGTAAATTCGGCAAAGACAAGAAGAAGTCTCCCGGCCAAAAACCGGCCCGTAACTCCTTTGTTTTCCGGATTCTAACCTCTAAGTCCTTTGTTTTGCCGATTTTGTGGGGAAAAACTTGCTAACGTGATGATTCTAAAGATGGAGGGGGGAGGGGGGTATCCCGTACTAAAAAGGTAAACAGTTATTAAACCGTTAACTCGTCCGCGGCTCGGCTGGCCGCCATAGGTTCACCTCCGCCTGTATAATCGGGCTTGGGTTCTGCCTCATCATCGCAATTCACCCCTTGGAGTGTGATCCTTTGAGTGCACATATGCCGTCTCATCCCGGTCAAGCCGCGCCGGGGCCGCAACCGTTGCCGGGAGTCGATGCCATCATCGCCGTAGGTTCGGGCAAGGGAGGAGTTGGAAAGACCACGCTGTCGGTGAACCTGGCAGTCGCGCTGGCCAAGATGGGACACAAGGTCGGCCTGCTCGACGCGGATGTGTATGGGCCGAACGTGCCGCTGATGCTGGGAGTGAGCGGGCAACCGAAGACGGTGGGGGAAAACCGCATCGAGCCGCTGGAGGCGTTTGGGCTGAAGGTTATTTCGGTGGGATTTCTTAATCCTGGGGACAAGCCCATCATCTGGCGGGGTCCGATGCTGCACCAGATCGTCAAGCAGTTTTTGGGGCTGGTGGAGTGGGGACATCTCGATTACATGATTGTGGACCTGCCGCCGGGGACGGGCGATATCGCGTTATCGCTGGTGCAGTCGGTGCCGCTGACGGGCGCGGTGGTGGTCTCGACGCCGTCTGACGTTTCGCTGCAGGACGCGCGCAAGGCCATCGAAATGTTCCGGCAGATGAAAGTCGATCTGGTGGGCGTGGTCGAGAACATGAGCTATTTTGTGTGTCCGCACTGCAACCACGAGGTCGATATCTTCTCGCGCGGCGGAGCGGAAAACATGGCGAAGCAGTTTAGCGTGCCGTTTCTGGGAAACATTGAACTCGATCCTGAGGTGCGCAAGTCGGGGGACAGTGGGAAGCCGATCGTGCTGGAGGGGGAGAACTCGCCGCACGCCAAGTCGATGTTCGCGTTTGCACGGAAGGTGATGGCGCGTGTGGGAGAGATCAAAGCGGGCGAGTCGGCGAGCGTGATTCAGATTCAGTAGGGACACACCTCAATTCTTGAGGCCGCTCAGTTCTTGAGACCACGGAAGAATACTCTACATGCTCGATGGCTGGGCCTCGTCGAACTTTGTTCCCTTTCAAACGCACCGAGGCGGCACTAGAATGCTTAAGTAGCGCAACGGAGTGCTTGGCGCGGTGGATTTCTACAGCGCAATTCAATACCTGTTGTTTGTGGCCATCGTCACCATCCTGGTGAGGCCCTTGGGTGGGTACATGGAACGGGTCTTTTCCAGGAAGCGGACCGTACTCGATAGTTTATGTCTTCCGGTTGAGCGGCTTATCTACCGCATTACTGCGGTCGATCCCAATGTGGAGATGACCGGCAAGGAGTATGCGACGTGTTTCGTACTCTTTGGCTTCGCCGGCACGCTCCTGTTGTATGCCATTCTCAGAATGCAGCAGTTTCTTCCCTGGTTTTTCCCCCAGTACCACACGACGCCGTTATCCCCTGACCTGGCTCTGAACACGGCGATCAGCTTCTCGACGACTTCTACCTGGCAGGCCTACGCGGGCGAGAACACGATGACCTATTTCAGCCAGATGGTGGGACTCTGCGCGCAGAACTTCCTGGCTGGCGCTGCGGGGTTAGCCGTGGGTATTGCCTTCATCCGCGGTCTTGCCAGGCAACTCTCCGACACGCTGGGCAACTTTTGGGTTGATCTGACACGCGCTCTGCTCTGGATCCTGTTGCCCGGAGCATTGATCGGCGCCTTGCTGCTGGTCTGGCAGGGTGTTCCGATGAACTTCCACAACTATGCGGTCGTCACTACCGTCGAAGGTACGCAGCAGGTCATACCGCAGGGTCCAGTAGCCGCACTGGAGATCATCAAGAATCTCGGCACGAACGGCGGCGGCTTCTTTAATGCGAATGGAGCCCATCCGTATGAGAACCCCACGCCGTTTACAAACTTTCTCGAAATGTTGGCGATCGTGCTCCTGCCTGCTGCATTGACCAACACCTTCGGCAGAATGGTTGGCCAGCCTCGACAGGGATGGCTTCTCTACTGGGTGATGGTACTTCTCTTCGTCTGCGGACTGGTCTTCGTACATCACTTTGAACAACGGGAGGATCCGCGCCTCGCGAATGTGGACTTCCGAAATAGTCGCGTCCAGTCTGGTAAAAACATGGAAGGGAAGGAGGTGCGCTTCGGCATCGGTGGTTCGACCCTCACGGCTGTCGTAACATCAAACACAGCCACGGGATCGAACAACTCAATGCACGACAGCTACACCTCGCTCGGTGGCATGGTGTTGCTGGTAAACATGCTGCTCGGAGAGCTCGTATTCGGAGGTCTGGGAACTGGTCTCTACAGCATGGTCATGGCCGCTGCCATCGCTGTGTTTCTCGCGGGACTTATGGTTGGGCGCACGCCTGAATACATGGGGAAGAAGATAGGGCCCGCGGAGAACAAAATGATCATGCTCTACGCTCTGGCCGCGCCGCTGGTCGTCCTGCCGCTCACAGCGATTGCCGTGAGCACCAGAGCGGGACTTTCCGGGTTGACGGTCAATGGCGGCCCGCATGGTTTTACTGAGATCCTGTTTGCCTATACTTCCTGCTTCGCCAACAATGGCCAAAGCTTTGCCGGTCTGAGTGCGAACACTCCCTTTTACAACCTCACCACAGCATTGGCGATGATGGTGGGTAGGTTCGGCTTGGCGATTCCAGCATTGGCATTTGCAGATCTGTTTGGTCGTCAGAAAAGCGCACCGTCTTCGTCGGGAACTCTTCCGACCCATTCGTTTTCGTTCGGAGTCCTCCTCACAACCTGTTTGATAACGATGGTGGCTCTGAGCTATCTTCCAGTCCTGGCCCTCGGTCCCGTGCTGGAACGATTGCTCTTCGGAAGATAAAAGCGCGCGAATGACTCAAAACTGGTTCCCAGGAAAGAAGCGGTTTCTACCTTGTTCTTCCCCTCGAGAATCGCGACAAACGCCAAACATTATCTGGCTCGCCATCCTTCAAGATCAACTCAGCCATCATTTCTCCCAGCGCGGGGCCGTGCTTGAAGCCGTGGCCGGAGCCGCCGCCCAGCAGCCACACGTTATTCATTCGGGGATGGCGGTCCACGATGAAGTGGCTGTCGGGAGTTTGCTCGTACTGGCAGACGCGCGTCTCGATCAGCGGAGCATCTTTCATCGCGGGAAAACGGAAAGCAATATATTCGCGGACGCGCTTCAGGGTCGGCTGACTGATCACTCGTTCGCCGAAGGTGGGATCGAAGGCGCGGCCGCGGGTGTCATCGGCGACCTTGAAGCCGCGGCGGTCGCTTCCTGGGATGCCGTAGAGGAAGCGGTCGCGGTGATCGCCCCACACGGGAAGATGCGCGTCGGTGAAGCGGGAGTCGCCGGCGGGGGTGCCGAAGAAAAAGATATCCTGCTTCGTGGGGCGGATGAGGCTGCCCAGAGTTTCGGGGAACAGTTTGCCTAGCCACGGGCCACAGGCGAAGATGTAGTGATCGGCTTTGAGGCGCGAGCCGTCGGAGAGCATAAGGCTTCGAAGGGGCGCATTCTCCAGATCCTGGGCTGAGACCGCGAGCTGACGGTATGTGCCACCTCCGGCTATGAATGCATCTGCTACGGCCTGGCAACTGGCGCGGGCATCGAGGTATCCGCATTCGGGTTCGTAGATACCCCAGTGGACGCCGGCGAAGTTGATCTGCGGCCAGCGTTTTTTCATCTCGGGCGCGGAGAACTCCTGAAACTTGATATGGGCTTGGCGAAGGACTTCGAGCGAGCCACGCTCGTAGGCGTCATCGCGGCTGCTGACCATCCAGAGGACGCCGGTGCGGTGGAGGAGTTGGGACTTCCAGTGCTTCTCGTATTGCGCCCACAGCTTGAGGGCGCGGCCGGCCAATTTGGTGTAGGGCTGGTCCGGCCCGTAGGTGCCACGCACGATGCGGGTTTCGCCGCCCGAGGAGGCGCGCGAGTTGCCTGGGCCCCAAGCGTCCAATAAGGTGACGCGAGTTCCGCGCTCAAGAAGATGAAGGGCGGTCCAGCCACCGAAGGCTCCAGCCCCGACCACGGCGATGTGAGGTTTGGATTTCATGTTGAGTCGCACCGCAAATGGTTCCGGGGCATGCGAGTCGAGGATACGCGGGGATGGCTAGGCACGGGAAGATGCGGATGGAGGTTCCGGAGGCGCCCGAAGTTGGGGCTGAACGGTCGTGAGCGTCGTCCTTGACAGGAAGGTAGAGCGTTCCTAGAATCCAAGCAGAGCGCAGTTTGCGTCCTAAGCTAAGTTTCTGCATCTAAAATACTTAGCTGGAGATGTTGAGCTGGCCGCAAGCCCGGGTGACCCCATAACACCAAATGCCATCTGAGCCCAATATCGGCAAACGGGAACGCGAAGTTCTGACGGCGATCGTGGAGACCTTTATTTCCACGGGCGAGCCGGTCGGTTCGCGCACGCTGGCGCGGTCGAACCGGGAGGGGCTAAGTCCGGCATCGATTCGCAACGTGATGGCGGACCTGTCGGAGGCCGGGTTTCTGGAGCAGACGCATGCCTCGTCGGGACGCGTACCGACCGCCGACGCATACCGGTACTACGTGGAGCAGATCACGGGAACCGCGCAGTTGGCGCCGCAGGAAGAAAGCATGATTTCCGACTCGCTGGCGGGCATTAGCGATGTGCAGGAGTTCATGGAGCGCACGTCGCATGTGCTGTCGCTGATTTCACGCAACGTGGGCGTGACCGTGGCCACCAGCGGGGCCAGGAACGCGCTGGAGCATGTGTACTTCTCGCGCTTGGGCGATCAGAAGGTGCTGGCGGTATTGGTGACGCGTTCGGGGTTGGTGCGCGACCGCGTGTTGAGGCTCGATCTGCCGCAGGCTGAGTTGGATCTCGCGGCTCGGTATATCAACGAGAATTTCCGCGGCTGGACGATGGAGTCGATGCGCGCCGAACTGGGGCGGAGAATTGAGCAGGAACGCAGCGAGTATGACCGCCTAATGAATTCCATCGAGCAACTCTATAAGCAAGGTGCGCTCGCCGCCGACCCCGGGGCGCAGGTGGTTTTTGTGGAAGGCGCGGCCAACCTGGTGACGGGCCACGAGGACCGCAAACGTCTGCAAGAAATGCTGAAGACGCTGGAGGAGAAAGAGAAAGTTGCGCAACTCCTCGGGGCATACCTCGACGTGAAGCAGGAGGCGGTGAGAGTGGTGATCGGGCTGGATGATGCGCTGCCCTCCATGCAGAACTTTGTGCTGATCGGGGCGCCCGCGCGGTCGGGAACCGATATGTTTGGATCGCTGGCGGTGATTGGCCCGACGCGGATGGATTATCAGCATACGATTACCGCGGTTTCCTACATTGCGCGCCTCTTTGACAAAATCCTGAATGAATCGGAGTAATCACAGTTGTATGGGCATAGGGAACGGTAAATCAGAGGTAGAGAAGGCCACGCTGGATTTGGAGCACGAACTGCCAGCGGCCGACGATGGAGCCGAGAGCGCCACAGAGACGGCGGTGAGTGGGGAATCGTCTACCCTGGAATCAGAATTGCAGAAGGTGAAAGCGGAGCGCGACTCACTGCTCGACCGCTTGGCGCGGACGCAGGCGGAGTTTGAAAATGCCCGCCGGCGGGGGGGCAAGGAGCAACAGGAGTTTCGCGACTACGCCGTGGCGGACGCGATCAAGTCTCTGTTGCCGGTGGTGGACAGCCTGGAGCGCGCGCTGCAGGTGAAATCGGATGCGGCCGAGTTCCGCAGCGGAGTGGAACTGATTTACAAGCAGCTGCAGGCTGCGCTGGCCAAGCTTTCGGTGAACGCCATTGCGTCGAAGGGGGAACCGTTTGATCCGCATTATCACGAGGCCATCGAAATGGTGGAAACCTCGGAGGCTCCCGATCATCAGGTGATTGAGGAGTTGCAGCGCGGCTACAAGTTCAAGGACCGGCTGCTGCGGCCTGCGATGGTGAAAGTGGCCAGGAATCCGGGGAGATAAGTAAGCGGTAAGTTTCCAACCCAGTGCTTTCTCATTTCTCGTTTAGGAAAGGCGCCTATTCTGGCCACGAACGCAAAACGCGATTATTACGAAGTATTGGCGGTGAGCCGTACGGCGAGCGAGGGAGAACTCAAGAGCGCCTATCGGAAGCTGGCCATGCAGCACCATCCCGATCGCAACCCAAACAATCCGGAAGCGGAAGAGCGGTTCAAGGAAGTCACGGAGGCCTACGCGGTACTGGCCGACTCGGAGAAGCGGGCTCTCTACGACCGCTTCGGCCATGCCGGAGTCGGCGGTGCGGCCAGTCCGGGCGCGGGTTTCGATGCCACGACGTTCCAGGATTTCGGCGAAATCTTCGGCGAGTTCTTCGGCTTTGGGGATGCGTTCGGAGGCGGAGGGCGTCGCCGCAGCCGGGTTCAGCGCGGCGCGGATTTGCGCGAGGACTTAACCATCGAGTTCGAAGAGGCTGCATTCGGCACAGAGACGCGCGTGATGGTGCGCCGTCACGAAGCCTGCGAGGACTGCCGGGGCTCCGGAACGGCGCCGGGCAAAGGTCCCACAACCTGCCGTTCGTGCGCGGGCCGGGGGCAGGTGCGGTATCAGCAGGGCTTTTTCAGCATCGCGAGGACTTGTCCATCCTGCCAGGGAACGGGCAGCGTGATTACCGATCCGTGCCCGAAGTGCAAAGGTGCAGGGCGGGTTCTGCGGCAGCGCTCGGTAGACGCGAAGATTCCGGCCGGCGTGGAAGACGGTACCCGGATCCGGTTTACGGGCGGAGGCGAAGCTGGGCCTTTCGGAGGACCGGCGGGCGATCTCTACGTCGTGCTGCACGTGAAGGAGCATCCATTTTTTGTGCGGGAAGGGAATGATCTGCACTGCGCCGTTCCGCTGTCGGTGACGCAAGCGGCGATGGGGGCGGAGATTCGCGTGCCCACGCTGGAAGGCGAGCATGCGCTCAAGATTCCCGATGGAACGCAGCCTGGCACTACGTTTCGCATCCGCAACAAAGGAGTGCCCGTGCTGAATGGTCACGGCAAGGGCGATCTCTACGTGGAAGTGCGGGTGCAGATTCCGACCAAACTGAGCAGACGCCAGAAGGAGTTGCTGCAGGAACTGGAAATCACCGCGAAGGTGGATAATCAGCCGATGATGCGGGCGTTGCTGGGCAAAGTGAAGGATATGTTCGAGTGAGACAGTTGCCAGTTGCCAGTTTCCAGACTCAAGCTCGTTGCCTTTATCATTCAATGCGCCGAGCACAACAGAATTGTATGCCCGAGTGCGTCGTTCTCCTGGCGGGGCTTCCGGGCTGCGGTAAGACCATGGACAAACTGCGGAAGTGTTCCGCGTCCTAGCATATTCCGCAAGGTGCGGACGTGCTCCCTATTGGCCGAAATACTCAAGCATGACTGTCGTTACTATGAGCCTTTACTGGGAACTGGCAGCTGGGAACTGGCAACTGAACCATGACACGCCGCCGCTTCATTGCAGACGAAGTCTCGGGTGATTGTGCTGCCCTGGTTGGAGAGCATGCGGATCATCTGGTGCGAGTGCTCCGGGCCCGCGTGGGACAGGATTTCGACATTGCAACCGGCGAGGCCGTGCGCCGCGGACGAATTACATCTGTGAGAGACGATCGCGTCGAGTTCGAATTGGGCGACGAAGTTTCTAATGCAGGCCTGGCTGAGATCACGCTGGTTCTCGCGGTCTTCAAGTTTGACCGCATGGAGTGGGCAATTGAGAAGTGCACGGAGCTTGGCGTCTCGCGGATTGTGCCGGTGATCTCGCGGCGGACGGATTCCCATCTGGATGCTGCTTCGGCGAAACGGGTTGAGCGTTGGCAGAGGATTGCCCGGCAAGCGGCGGAGCAATCGCGCCGTGCGGCTCCGCCGGAGATTGCTTCGCCAGTCAAGGTTTCGGAGGCGCTGAATCTTCCAGGGGCCTTGCGGATCGTGCTGGCGGAATCGCAAGAGCGAACTTTGCTGCGCGCTGTCATGAAACCCGACGCCGCAGATAACGGGATTGTTCTGGCGGTTGGTCCCGAGGGCGGATGGACCGAAGACGAATTGCAGTTGTTTCGGCAAGCCGGATGGATTCCGGCTTCGCTGGGCAACACCATTCTCCGCGCCGAGACGGCCGCCATGGCCGCCACCGCGGTTGTGGCTTCCGCGCTGAACTCGCTCTGAGTTTCCTGCCGGGTTTCTCTACCTCGCGTTTCGTTTTCTGCGTGCTGCTGATCGTGGTGGTATCCTGAGCCGCGATGGCTGTCTCCAAATTGCAATCTCATCCTGCGCCGTTTGTTCCCGACGATCACCAGCGCGAGGCGATTGAGCACGTTCGCGGGCCAATGCTGGTGGTGGCAGGGGCCGGCACCGGGAAAACCTCGGTGCTAATCCACCGTATTGCCCGCCTTGTCCAGCAGGGTCACGCGAAGCCGGAGCAAGTGCTCGCCCTCACCTATACGGTAGCTGCCGCCGGAGAGATGCGTGACCGGGTGGGCGCTCTTCTGGGCAAACAGCTCCGTTCGGCGACATTTCATGATTATTGCCTCGACCTGCTTAAGCGCGCTGGAAAAGACTTTGGCGTGCTCGACGAAAAAGATCTCTGGATTTATCTGCGCAAGAGAATTCATGAGCTTCGCCTGGAACACTACGTCCGGGCGGCAAATGTGGGACAGTTTCTCAACGATTTGCTGGGCTTTCTCAGCCGGTGTCACGACGAACTCGTTACGCCGGAAAAATACGCGGAGTATGTTGCGCGGCTGGAACGCGGCGAATTGCCTGTTCCCCGGGTGGCGAAATCGAAGGATCAGTTGAGCGGCGCCGAGGTGATCGGACGCTGCCAGGAAATTGCCCGTGTGTTTGCCGCAACGGAGGACTGGCTGCGCGAAGACAATCTAGGCACATTCAGCCACATGATCACGCGGGCCCACGAGATGCTCGTGAGCAACGAGAATCTGCTGGCCGCCGAGCGGGACCGCGCCCGCTTCATTCTGGTGGACGAATTTCAAGATGCCAACTTCGCGCAGATCAAAATCCTAGCGGCGCTGGCGGGCGATGAAGGGAACGTCTTCGCCGTTGGAGATCCGGATCAGGCGATCTACCGTTTTCGCGGAGCCTCCAGCGCCGCGTTTCACCTGTTCCGCCGGCATTTTCCTCAGACGAAGCTGGTCGTGCTGGGCAAGAACCGGCGCTCGACCACTCCGATTCTGCAGTGTGCCTTTGCCGTAGTCGACAAGAACCCTCCGGTGTTTGCGGCGAGCGAGCGCGCATTTGCCTACCGGCGGGCTCCTCTGCAGTCAGCGCGGGAACAGGAAGCGAGGAAAGAAGGAAGAGCGCTGGCCACCTTCCCCGTGGAAGCGATTTCTTTTGCCGGCAAGGACGCCGAGGCGCCTGACGTGGCCAGCATCATCGAGGAGACGCGGCGGCGTTCGCGTTGCCGGTGGAAAGACTTCGGCGTCCTGTACCGTTCGCACGTTCACCGGGACGACATTGTGCGGCAACTGGCCGAGCGGGAAATTCCTTTCTCCATAGAGAACATGGACGTGAGCGACACGCCCGAAGTGCGGGACTTGTTTGCCTGCGTCGCGGTGGTGGTGGACCTGCGATCTGATGCCTACCTTTTTCGAGTGGCAGCGTTGCCGCAGTTCGATGTGGATCCGGAACAACTTCGGGCTGCGCTGCGCGCGATTGCGAAGGAATCGAAAGAGAAAGTGGTGACTCCGCTTGCGTCGGTGCTCGACGGGGTCGCCGGCGGCCGGGCAGTGTTGGAGTGCGTGCGCCAGGCACGCGATGAAGTCAACCGGAAGAAGGCTAAAGCGCGAGCGGCTCTGCAGTCGATCGGAAAGCAGTTCGGGTTCGACCTCAATTCCGCAATCCTGCAGGCGGCTCTGAAGTTTGCCGGCGACTGGGAGAAGAAGGCAACCACCAAAACCAAAGAATTGGGCGAATGGATCGAGTACCTGGGTTACTTTCGCGAAGCGGGCGGAACGATTCCGCTGACGTCGAAGGAGAGCGAGGACGCCGTTCGCCTGATGACTGCGCACGGAGCCAAGGGGCTCGAGTTCCCTCATGTTTTCATCCTGCGTGCGACCAGCGGCTCTTTCCCCCTTGGCTACCGCGAGAAACTGGTGGAGCTTCCCCGAGAATTGCGCGATCGGGACTCGGCCGCAGGCGGCGATGACAAGACGCTCCACGATCAGGAAGAGCGCCGTCTCTTCTACGTGGCGATGACGCGGGCCAAAGATTCACTGCACATCTATGGAAAGCAGGGACTGGGCCGCGACAAGACGCCAGCAGGATTCATGCGCGAACTAATCGGCAACCTGGCCCTGCAACCGTGGCTCAGGTCGCGGGCCGCGCTGCCTTCTCAGCCCGAGTTGATAGAGATCGCCGCAGCCGCGGATACGGCTTATCCCGAGGGCTCCCGGTTGGCGGCGTGGCTTGAGCTCCCGGCCATCGAAGGGCTGGACGCAAGATTGAGCGCCACGGCAGTGGAGACTTATGAGACTTGTCCTTTGCAGTTCAAGTTCGAACGAGAGTGGAAGTTGTCGCGGCAGGTTCATGCGGCTGTGCAGTACGGCGCGGCCATGCACCGTGTGCTCCGCACCCACTACGATTCCGTGCGCCTGGGCAGGACCAAGAGCGACGACGAGTTGATGCAACTGTTTCGTGACGACCTGGCCGCGTCTGGAATCCAGGACAAATATCAGCAGGAGCTGTACCTGAAGCAAGGACTGGAGCAGTTGCGGGATTTCCTGGCGGGGACGCGCTCCGCTCCCCCACCGGAGGTTCTGCACACAGAAGAATGGTTTGACGTCCAGATCGCCGGGGCGAAGGTTGCTGGACGAATCGACCGAGTGGACCGCACGGCAGATGGGAGCGTTGCGATCGTGGACTATAAGACCGGCAAGGCTCGATCGCAGGAGGATGCGGACGAGAGTCTGCAGCTTTCGATCTACGCCATGGCCGCACGCGAGAAGTGGGGATACCGCGTGGCCGAATTGGTATTTCATAATCTCGAAGGCAACGTTCCTGTTTTCTCGAAGCGGACTGAGTTTCAACTGGCAGAGGCGCGAGAACGAGTGCAGGCCGTGGCGCGCGGCATCGCCGAAGGGAACTTCAAGCCTAAACCTGATTTTTACTGCAACTTTTGCGCATTCCGTGGATTGTGTCCGGCGAGGGAAAAGCGGGTCCCGAATCTTGCGAAAAGTGCAGGGAAGTCGCTGGATTGATCATTGGTCGGAGAGCCCGTACACAAAACTTCCGCACAAAAAACTTAGGGGACGCTTTCGGCGTCCCCCTTTTCTGACTTCGTACTGACTTTCTTAATGCTTCTTTTTCTTCTTTGCCTTTTTCTTCGTTGCCATTGGTTCTATTCTCCCTTCCATTTTTCATGGAAAAATCTGCAACGGTCTTTTGTTGCAACTTATTGATTGTATAGAGTTAATGAAAAATGAAGTCAAGAAAAAAATGCATGTAGTGAACGAGCGGTGTTGTACCAAAGTCACTGAGAGACGAGAGTGAACAGGAGAATCTACACGTCGTGCCACGAAAACACGTCGCGAGCATGCTATCGCAAGCGATGAAGAAGGCAGCGGCGATCCACCGCGCGTGTGTCTATCGTTCGCGTGCGCATGATCGAATGCCGGCGCGACCGCTTCACAGAAGTTCATCGTTTTCGATCATTTTCGATGATGGCGCGTCTATAATGACAGTTGCGAAATCTTCGCGGGAGCATGATCCATGGCGGCTTTCGATGATGTTGTCATCATTTCTGGTTGTCGTACGGCAGTGGGAAAGTTTCAGGGCAGTCTCACCGATTTGAGTGCGCCGCAGCTGGGTGCGGTCGTGGTGCGCGAGGCAGTGAAGCGCGCTGGGTTGCCCTCCGATCAAGTCGACGAATGCATCATGGGCAACGTGCTCCCGGCCGGGCTGGGACAAAATCCGGCGCGACAGGCGGCAATCTTCGGAGGCTTGTCGCCGGCAACAGGTGCCATGACAATCAACAAGGTTTGTGGCTCCGGATTGAAAGCCGTGGCTCTGGCAGCGCAAGCCGTGCAAACCGGAAACAGTTCCATCGTGGTGGCGGGCGGCATGGAATCGATGACCAACGCTCCGTACCTGCTGCCGCAGGCGCGCAAGGGATACCGCCTGGGAAACGGCCAGGTAATCGATTCCATGGTGCACGATGGCCTGTGGGACATTTACAACAACTATCACATGGGCATCACCGGCGAGAACGTGGCTGAGAAGTATGGGATCACGCGCGAAGAGCAGGATGAGTTTGCGGTCCACTCGCATCGCAAGGCGTTGGCCGCGATGAAGGAGTGCCGGTTTAAGTCTCAGATCGTGCCGGTGGAACTTCCTGCGAAGAAGAAGGGCGAAGCCCCGGCGCTCTTCGAAAAAGATGAGTGCCCGCGCGAGGATACGACCATTGAAGCGCTCCGTTCACTAAAGCCCGCTTTCAAGAAAGACGGAACCGTGACCGCGGGCAACGCTCCGGGAGTGAATGACGGAGCGGCGGCGGTGGTGGTGACGAGCGCGCAGCGGGCGAAGGAACTTGGCGCGCAGCCCATCGTGCGAATCGTGGCGCAGGCGACCAGCGGTGTCGAGCCGAAGTGGGTGATGATGGCGCCAGTAGGCGCGGTGCGAACGATCTGGAAGAAGACCGGGTGGAAAAACGAAGACGTTGATCTGTACGAACTCAATGAAGCTTTCTCGGTGCAGGCGCTGGGAGTGATGCGAGAGCTTGGGCTCGATCCAAACAAGGTCAACGTGAATGGCGGCGCGGTCGCCATCGGGCATCCCATCGGAGCCAGCGGTGCGCGGGTGCTGGTGACTTTGATCCATGAGATGACTCGCCGCAATGTGAAGCGCGGAATCGCCGCGCTGTGCCTGGGCGGAGGCAACGCCGTGGCGATGGCAGTGGAAAGAGACTAGCGGCTGCTAGCTAGCAGCCGCAGCCGCGCGTAGAGTCACGGTGAAGACCGCTCCTCCTCCCGGCGCGTTGGCGGCTTCGATGGTGCCGTTGTGTTCCTTCATGACTGACTTGCAGATGCTGAGGCCGAGGCCGGTGCCGCGCCCGGGCCTCTTCGTCGTGTAGAAGGGATCGAAGATGCTGGCCAGGACGTCGCCGGGGATTCCCGGACCGTCATCGTGAAAGCTGGCCCAAACCGACTCCCCGGTATTCCCCAGGCGGATGCGTAACGTTCCGCGGTCGCGAGCCTCGCGAATGGCCTGCTCCGCGTTCAGGATCAAGTTCAGGAAGACTTGCATCAACTGGTGGGGGTCCGCTTCAACATAGGGCAGACCGGGCTCGCGCAGGAAGTCCACGGTGATGCTGTTCTTCCGCAGCGAGTAAGCGTGCAGATTGAGCGTGCGTTCGACGATCTCCCCGAGATTGACGGAAGTTTTCCCGGGCGACGGCGGCCTCGAGAAGTAGGTCAGGTTGTGAACGATCTCGGCGGCGCGGCGGGCCTGCTGCTGCAGTATGGCGATCTGCTTGCGCGCCGCGTCGGTGGTTTGACTGTCTTGCAGAAGTTCGCTGACCCCCAGGATGCTGGTCAGGGGATTGTTGAGTTCGTGGGCAACGCCGCCGATCATCGCGCCCATGGCAGCCAAACGCTCGCTCTGAACGATCTGCTGCTCGAGCTTCTTTTCCGTCGTGATGTCGCGCACGGAAATAATCACGCCGCCGAGTTTGGCATCGGCGTCAAAGAGCTGGCTGGCGGAGGCGCGCATGGTGCGCCAGCTCCCATCGCGGTGACGGGCGCTGTATTCCGCGGCTCCAAAAGGCTTGGCGCTGGAAGCGGCGTCGCGGTAGAGCGCCGCCAGCTCAGGCGAGTGATCCTCGGTTTCTGAGATCTTCTTGCCCAGCAAGTCCTCGGATTGGTAACCGAGCAGGTCGCGCACGCGCAAACTCACGAAGGTATAGCGCTCCTGCAGATCCACCACGAGAATGAGGTCGGGGAAGCTCTCCAGCAAGCGCCTGCGGAATTCCTCTTGTTGCAGCAGTTGCCGCTCCAGTTTGCGCCTTTCCGTGACGTCGACCAGCGTGCCCTGGTAGCGAATCAGCTTGCCCGAAGCATCCCAGACGGCGCGGGAGGACTCGAGGAAAACCGCGGCAGTTCCATCCTTCTTGCGGAGCGTGATCTCTCGCGCGCGCACGCCGCCGCGATCGTCAGGCGCCCGGCCGAGCACGGGTTGTTCCGCGGGATCGACGTTCAGCTTGCCGGGGTCGAGCGCCAACAACTCTTCTTTCGTGGCATAGCCCAGAACGCTCACCAGCGCGGGATTGGCGTCGAGCAGTCTGCCCTCCGGCGTGCTGAAATAGGCGCCTTCCTGCAGGGTCTCGAAGAGTTCGGTGAAACGAAGCTCCTTTTCGTGCTGTCCGGTCACGTCCCGTCCCAGCACGCTGGCCCCAACCACCTCGCCACTCTTGACGATCGCATTGAGAACGCAATCGAAGTAGAGTGGCCGGGCGTTGTTCTTGAGACGCACGCGGACGGTGCCGGCCCAGTTTCTCTTCTCCAGAAAACGCGCGAGTCCGGCTTCAATACTGCCGCGGGTTGGTTCTTCGAGGAAGTCGAAAAACTTCCGTCCCACGATCGCGGTATAGGGAAGCCCCACAAGGTCGCTGACGCTTTTGTTGACCGTGCGCAAGGTGCCGTCCAGAGATACGGCGCAAGCGGCATCTTCGAAGGAGTCAATGAGCTCCTTGAAACTGCGCTGGGAGCGCGCAATCATCTCGTTGAGCTGATCGAGTTGCGCCTCGGAGGGAGCGGCGCCCACGTGTTCCTGCAAATTCTGAAGCAGCAGCTTGAGCTCGCCGACTTCCCGCCGCCGGCCGTAGGCATAGACGGCCAGAAGCACGGACAAGATCAGTACGCCCAACGCCATTGGGCCTAAATGGTAAGGCAGGGTTTCCAGCCGCTCCCAGGCCAGCGCCGCGAAGCCCGCGGCCAGCAGCACCATGAACAGGAGAATCCATCGCCAAAGCTGAGATTCCTCGCGCTCCAGATTCTGCGGAGGGCGGGAGCGCCGAGTAGCACCGGGAGGAAGGACCTGGGTCATGGGGCAGTCACCGGGTTTCGCGTTCGCGGAACGGCAAAATCGTCAATCACTCAAACCATCGTAATTATACTGACGGGACGGTACAACCGTTGTTGTTGGAGAATCTGGTACGCCGGGGCCGATTTGGGGTAGCTGTGTCTGCAATAATTGACTTGCCCTGGTTTGACCCCTAATCTGGATTGGCCCCTAATATGGACGCGCTGAGCTTGCTTTCCAAGTGATCGGTCAAACCATCTCGCACTACCGCATCGTCGAGAAACTGGGTGGCGGCGGCATGGGCGTGGTGTACAAGGCGGAAGACACGCGCCTGCATCGCTTCGTAGCCCTCAAGTTCTTGCCGGATGAAGTTGCCCGCGACCCGCAGGCACTCGCCCGCTTTCAACGCGAAGCCCAGGCCGCCTCCGCGCTGAATCATCCCAACATCTGCACCATCTACGACATCGGCGAGCAGGACGGGCAGGCCTTCATCGCCATGGAGTTTCTCGACGGCGTAACGCTGAAACACTTGATCGCTGGACCGCCCCTGGAAACTGATACTGTGTTGTCTCTGTCCATCGAAATCGCCGACGCCCTCGACGCCGCTCACGCCGCGGGCATCGTTCACCGCGATATCAAGCCCGCCAACGTCTTCGTCACCAAACGGGGTCACGCGAAGATCCTTGACTTCGGTGTGGCGAAGGTCGTGCCCTCGTCCAGTTCGTCCAGCCACAGCGCATCCACCGGCGGTCTAACCGCGACCATCGACGAACGGGACCTCACCAGCCACGGTTCTACGCTCGGCACCGCGGCCTATATGTCTCCCGAGCAGGCGCGTGCGAAAGAAATCGATGGGCGCAGCGACTTGTTCTCCTTCGGCGCCGTGCTGTACGAGATGGCCACGCGCATTCCGCCTTTCCGGGGCGAGAGTTCCGCCGTCATCTTCAAAGCCATTCTCGACGCCACGCCCACGTCACCCGTGCGGCTGAGTCCTGACATGCCAGCCGAACTGGAACGCATCATTACGAAGTGTCTGGAAAAAGATCGCAACCTGCGTTACCAGCACGCCTCGGACCTTCGCACCGACCTGCAACGGCTGAAACGCGACACGGAAAGCGGCAGGTCCGCGGCCGCGATTGAGCCCGCGCCCGCTTCTCGAAAAAGGCTGCTGCAATGGCTCGCTGCGGGTGCCGTTGGCGTGATCGTCATAATCATGGCGGCCCTCTTCCTCTGGCAGTCCCGGCATCCCTCCGTCTCCCCCGTTGATTCTGCAAGCCCGAGGACGATCGCGGTGCTGCCCTTCCAGAATGTGGGCTCCGACAAGGCCGCTGATTTTCTACAACTCGCCTTGCCCGATGAAATTGCGACTGCGCTGAGCTATGTGTCGTCGTTCTCGATCCGTCCATTTGCCACAACCAGCAAGTACAGCGGGCCGAACCTGGACTTGCAACAGGCTGGCCGGGAGATGGGCGTGACCTCCATCGTAACCGGGCACTACCTGATTGAAAGTGGCCAACTCGAGATCACACTCGAAGCAGTGGACGTGGCCAATAACCGCAGCGTTTGGCGGGACGCCATCCGTGTGGCGGCGTCGGACAAGATTGCCATGCGGGAACAAATTACCTCGCGAGTCCGGCAAGGCCTGGTCCCTGTGCTTGGTGGATTGTCGGCGTCCGGCGAGGCCGGCACTCGGCCCAAAAGCGAAGAGGCCTACGACTTGTATTTGCGCAGCATCGCTCTTCCCCATGATGTTGCTCCTAACAAGGATGCGATCGCGATGCTGGAACGTGCGGTGGGCATTGACCCCAGCTACGCACCCGTGTGGGACGCCCTAGGGCTGCGTTACTACTACAGCGGTGCCTATGGGGACGGCGGCGCACTGATGCTCAAGCGTTCCGACGCGGCTACAGAACGAGCCTTGGCGCTCGATCCCAACCTGATTTCCGCCGCTGCCTGGTTGATTGCCCGGCAGTCGGATCGAGGCGATACGGCCCACGCTTACGCCCAAGCTTCAGCTCTGGTGAAACGCCGCCCGGCCAGCGCGATGGCCCACTTCGCTTTGGCCTATGTTCTGCGCTATGCGGGATTGTTGGACGACTCCGCCCACGAGTGCGACGCCGCGCTGGCCTTGGATCGGGGCAACTACCAGCTCCGGTCCTGCTCGGGACCCTTTGTGCAACTAGGTCAGCCGCAGAAGGCAATGGAGTTTGTTCGCCTCGATGCCGGCTCGGAATATGCCGCCATGCAAACCGCCGCTATTCTTCTGGGCCAGGGCAAACTGACCGAGGCACGACAAGCCATCCAGCGAGCATCGGACTCTCCCTTGATGGGTCGTGATTTGATTCAATCCTGCATTGACCCCCCGCACTCGTCCCAATGCGACAAGGCCGCGCAGAAGATCGAAGCAACCGCGCTTGCGGGAGCCGACATCGAGCCTCTCTATTCCGTCGGAGCCCTGCTCTCCTACTGTGGACAGAACGCCGCCGCCCTACGCTTGCTGAGAAAAGCCGTTGAACAAAACTATTGTGCCTACACCGCCCTGCAAACCGACCCGCTGCTGGTGAAGCTCCGCGGAACTCCCGAGTTCAGCGAATTGCTGTCCGCTGCCAAACAATGCCAGAACAGATTTTTGGCGCAACGAGATCAGAGTTCGCGCTGAAAGACGCCGATTTCGATATCCCCGAGAGCCCCAGCCATAACTCTGTGGTCCCCTGCGTCCTCTGTGGTTGATTCCGGAAGTCAATGACCACGTGGGACACAGAGGGCACCGAGGCGTTGATGCTCGATGGTTAGTGTTGGTGGGACTCCTCACGATCCACAGGCAGACCCTGTGACATCTATCACAGCCCAGACCGAGCTACGACGCGTAACCTAGCCTAGATTCCGGAATCAGGCCTTGGTGTGCCGACTGGGCACGAAGGATGTCTCGCCCGGAGCACACATGCTCTACAAGACCCTCAGCGCCGCGGTCTATGGCATCGACGCCAACATTATTCAGGTGGAAGTGGATTGCTCCGGCATCAAGACCGACCAGGACCACTTCCACACCGTCGGCCTGCCCGATGCAGCCGTGCGCGAGAGCCGCGACCGCGTGCGCGCCGCGCTGAAGAACTGCGGCTACGATATTCCGCCGACGCACATCACCATCAACCTCGCGCCCGCCGATATTAAGAAGGAAGGCTCGGGATTCGACTTGCCCATGGCGCTCGGCATCGTGGGTGCCTACGGCGGTCTCACCAAAAAGGAAATCTCCGACTGCCTCTTCGTAGGAGAGTTGTCGCTCGACGGCGGCGTCCGCGGCATTCGCGGCACCCTGCCGATCGCCCTCGAGGCTCGCAGCCGCAAGATTTCGCGTCTGGTCGTTCCCGAAGCCAACGCCCGCGAAGCCGCGATGGTCGGCGGAGTGGTGTCTACCCCGTGCGTTCGCTGCTAGATGTGATCCACTTTGTGAACTCGGGCAACGGAATCGTTCCGTTGAAAGCCGATGGGGACGCGCTGCTGCGGGAATCGCAGGAATTCCTGGTCGACTTCAAAGATGTACGCGGCCAGCAGACGGCCAAGCGTGCCATCGAGATCGCCTGCGCCGGAGGGCATAACATCCTGATGATCGGGCCGCCGGGTTCGGGCAAGACCATGCTGGCCAAGCGCATGCCCACCATCCTGCCGCCGCTCACCTTTGAAGAGGCGTTGGAGACCACCAAGATCCACAGCGTGGCCGGAGTGCTCGATCCGGGAAGCGGCCTGGTGGGCAAGCGGCCGTACCGCTCGCCCCACCATACCATCTCCGACGCGGGGCTGATTGGCGGAGGAGTAATCCCTCGGCCTGGCGAAGTCTCGCTGTCCCACAATGGACTGCTGTTTCTCGACGAGTTGCCGGAGTTTCCTCGCAATGTGCTCGAGGTTTTGCGCCAGCCGCTGGAGGATGGCACCGTCACCATTGCCCGGGCCGCCATGTCCCTCACGTTTCCCGCGCGCTTCATGCTGGCGGCCGCGATGAATCCCTGTCCCTGCGGCTTCCGCAATGACCGCACCCGCGAGTGCCAATGCACCACTCCCATGATCCAGCGCTATATTTCGAAAATCTCCGGCCCGCTGATGGATCGCATCGACATCCACATCGACGTGCCGGCGGTGAACTACAAGGAGATGCGCTCGGCCAACGAACCCGAGGGTTCAGCGAAGATTCGCGAGCGCGTCATGCGCACCCGCCAAAAGCAGCTCGAACGCTTTGCCTCTTCCCGCGAAAAGATTTACTGCAACGCGCAGATGTCATCCCGCCATATCCGCGCCTTCTGCGAGCTTTCTGCCGACTGTGAACGTCTGCTGGAGCGCGCCATGACCCAGCAGGGACTCAGCGCCCGCGCTCATGACCGCATCCTGAAAGTGGCGCGCACCATCGCCGACATCGAAGAAACCGCGCCCATCGAACCCAAGCACATCGCCGAGGCCATCCAGTACCGGTCGCTGGACCGGACTTACTGGACTTAAGGCGGCTGTGCTCGCTTCCTTCCGCACGATGGCCAAAGCGCAAGATGGACAAACAAAAAAGAGAAGCCGAAGGTTTTTCCCTCGGCTTCTCTACATGTTCTTGCTGAAACTGCAAACGGTCACTGCCTAGTCGTGCGTCCCCATCAGACCGAACGACAGATCCCGGCACTGGCTCTTGTTGAGTCCGATGGCCGAATCGCACCAATTGGCCCAAGTAAGCCCGAAGAACGGCGAATTCAAGTACATCTGATGGTCGGCTTGGTCAGCGCCAACCACGTTGTTGGTTCTTTGGGTTGTGTTGGAGACAAAAAATCTTCCAACACTGCAGCTGCCATCCTGCGCGCCATTGGTGCAGTTCGGGGTGACGTTGAACCAATACGCGCCGGGGCTCAGCACCAGCGGTGTAGCGAGCTGAATGGCCACGGAGTATTCATTCAGGCCGATGAAGTTGCGGCCTGTCGCCGCCACTTGAATGCTGCCAGTGCCGGAAGCGAGGCTGGTTCCGCCGTTGCCCTCGGAAACCCCGCTGCGGACGTCATAGCTGCCGGTGACAGGGTCGAAGTTCGCGTCCGCCTGGATGTTAAACAGGATTCCAGTGATGGTCACTCCCGTAACCACGTTGTAATTACCGTAAGTGGAACTGCCGGGGATGAGAAGAGTGTTTTCATCCGACAAGCCGGCGGCATTGAAGTCGGATGTGTTCAAGTCGCCACCATAGAATATGCAGGGGTTGCATAATGCTGGTGGAATGCCGGCGGGGCCAAACGGACCCACCGAACTCGGATTGCCAGCCAGATGTTGCGATACCGGCGGCTTCTGGGCGGCTGCCGCTGAGAGAGTTAGCGCTACCACTAAAGTTGCTGCGAAAAGCGTCGTTTTCACTCGATTCCTCCTGTTCGATTTTTTCGCTATCTTGTGCAGGTTGCTCCTGCGATGTCTAAACGCGGTTACAATCAACTCGCTATTCGTGTCCGATCACGCCGAACGACATGCGACCGCACTGTATTTGGTTGAAACCCGCTACGCTCGCATCGCACCAGTTGGCCCAAGTGAGTCCGAAGGCCGGCGAGTTCAAGAACATTTCGTGAGCGGGCTGCCAGGAGCCTCGAAGGTTGTTGGTCAGCGACGTGGTGTTCGATACGAACTGCCGGAAAACGCTGCAACTTCCGTCCAGCGTATTCAGGCACTGCGGCGTTATGTTGAACCAGTACTCTCCGGCTGTCACGGCGACCGGCGTAGACCAGGTCACTGCAATGGTGTACTCGTTCAGGCCGATGAAATTGCGGCCGGTCGCTGCCACCACTGCGGTACCGGTGCCGGAAGCGATGCTGGTCCCGCCGTTGCCTTCCGAAACGCCCGTGCGCACGTCATAGGTAGCCAGCAGCGGATCGAAGGCAGCGTCGGCTTGCACGTTAAACACGATGCCCCATACGTTCGCCGTCACTCCGGTGGGAATGTCGATCGAGCCATAGGTGCTGGAGTTAGGGATGAGCAGAGTATTCTCATCCGACATGCCGGCAGCATTGATGGCGAAAGGGTTGAGATCGCCGCCATAGAACAGGCACGGGTGGCACAGGGCTGGCGGGTTAGGGGTGTGACTGTCAAAGCCCTTTACTTCTGCTTGCGATGGGTCACCGGCGCGATGAAGCGACGGGGCGGGCTTATTGGGATTAGCTGCCATCGCTGCGAGGCTGAGCGTTACCAATAACGCGACTGCGAAAAGCGTTGTTTTCACTATATTCCTCCTCTGGGTTTTTCTTTTGCCGAGACAAGAAACCGATTTTGCCAAGCGCAAAACGGCTCGCCGAGTCTATGCTGCTTCCGCACAGAATGCAATGGAGAATAAAGTACCTAGTGCCGCGAATGGGCCACTGCACAAGGCTTTTGCGCGGAAGAGCCACACCGGGTTGCAAGAACTTGCACACTCTCGCAGAGACTCGCTTGTCGCCATGCGCTAGTTCACTCATCAACCAGGCGCGAAGAATCTCCGCGCTCGCCGCCGTAGTGCGCTCTCCCATTGCCCGTGAAATCCCTTCCCGCAACTCTCCTCTCCGCCCCCGGCTGCCTTCCCTGACGGCCTCCACCGGGCTGCGATTGACCCTTTTGTTGCAACATGTTATAAATGCCCGTTTTGCGCTGGGATGCTTGGAGTAGAGTCTTAGTCTCTCCGGCGGTCCGGGCGCGAAACTCCGACGCGGCCAAGCTCCAACACTCCGTTTTAGGTTTTGCGGTGGAAGCGTGTTCGGAATTCCGGCGACTGAATCCTCGTACGCTGCACTGGGCCTGCTCGGACGTGGGATGTTGCGCCGGAAGGCGGTGCCTAAACACGTTTGTATATTCCTGAAAACCGACTTATTTGGAGGACTCATTATGCGCACCTGGCTCGTCACTGCTGCGTTCCAAGGATGCCGTGTGGCATCTGGTTCCCTGATTGGCTTCCTAAAGACGCCTTTCCTAAGAAAGACTTTCCTGAAAAAGACTCTGGCCCTGGCCGCGCTGCTTACCGTCGGCGCCGCCACGGCACTGGCTCAACCGGCCGCCGAATCAGCCGGAGGCGAAGCCTCGCTCAAACTTCCTGACCTTTCCTCGGTCAGCTTCCTGAACGGCGCCATTGACGGTCATCGCCTGCTGATGATCGGCATTCTGTTCTGCATCTTCGGCCTCGGCTTTGGCATGGTCATCTACATGCGCCTCAAGAACCTGCCGGTGCATCGCTCCATGCGCGAAATCTCGGAGCTGATCTACGAGACCTGCAAAACCTACCTGGTCACGCAGGGCCGCTTCATCCTGCTGCTGTGGGCCTTCATCGCCGTCATCATCCTGCTTTACTTTGGCCTGCTCCAGCATATGGAAGCCATGCGCGTCGCCATCATCCTGGGGTTCAGCCTGGTCGGGATCGGAGGCAGCTACGGCGTGGCCTGGTTCGGCATTCGCGTGAACACCTTCGCCAACTCGCGCACCGCCTTCGCCTCCCTGCCCGGCAAGCCGTTTCCCGTCTACCAGATTCCGCTGGAGGCCGGCATGAGCATCGGCATGATGCTGATCAGCGTGGAACTGCTGATCATGCTCATCATTTTGCTCTTCGTTCCGGGTGACTATGCCGGTCCGTGCTTCATCGGCTTCGCCATTGGCGAGTCGCTGGGCGCGGCCGCTCTGCGTATTGCGGGCGGCATCTTCACCAAGATTGCCGACATCGGCTCCGACTTGATGAAGATCGTCTTCAAGATCAAGGAAGACGATGCCCGCAACCCCGGCGTCATCGCCGATTGCACCGGCGACAATGCCGGCGACTCCGTCGGCCCCTCCGCCGACGGTTTCGAAACTTACGGCGTCACTGGTGTGGCCCTGATCACGTTCATCCTTCTGGGCGTGAAGAACCCCACCGTGCAGGTGCAGTTGCTGGTGTGGATCTTCGTCATGCGCGTCATGATGCTGGTGGCCAGCGCCGTTTCCTACTTCCTCAACGCCGTCATCGCCAAGGCCCGCTTCGGCAATGTCGATGACATGAATTTCGAAACGCCTCTCACCACTCTGGTGTGGATCACCTCGATCGTCTCCATCGCCCTCACCTTCCTGGTCTCCTACTTCATTATTCCCATGCTCGGCCGCGACGACTCTCAGTGGTGGAAGCTGGCCGTTATCATCTCCTGCGGCACCTTGGCCGGGGCCGTCATCCCTGAACTGGTGAAGGTTTTCACCTCGGTTCATTCGCGGCACGTAAAGGAAGTGGTCATCTCGGCGGAGGAAGGCGGAGCATCGCTCGGAATTTTGTCCGGTTTCGTCGCCGGCAATTTCTCCGGCTACTATCTCGGCCTCTCCATGATGGGGCTGATGTCCATCGCCTACTACATGAGCACGATGGGCCTGAGCACCATGGGCCTTGATGCTAATGTCATGCTGGCTCCGGCGGTATTCGCCTTTGGACTGGTAGCCTTCGGATTCCTCGGCATGGGCCCCGTGACCATCGCCGTCGATTCCTACGGCCCGGTTACTGACAACGCTCAGTCGGTCTATGAGCTCTCTCTGATCGAGCAGGTTCCGAACATCGAAGCTGAACTCAAGCAGGACTACAACATGCCGGTGATCTTCGAGCGCGCCAAGCACCTGCTCGAAGCCAACGACGGCGCGGGCAACACCTTCAAAGCCACAGCGAAACCGGTACTAATCGGCACGGCCGTAGTCGGCGCCACCACCATGATCTTTTCCATTATCATGGCACTGACCAACGGACTCACAGAAAACGTCGACAAACTTTCGCTGCTGCACGCCCCGTTCTTCCTCGGCCTGATCACCGGCGGCGCCATGATTTACTGGTTCACCGGCGCATCCACCCAGGCCGTCACCACCGGCGCTTACCGCGCAGTCGAGTTCATCAAGGCCAACATCAAGCTGGAAGGCGTGGTGAAGGCCTCGGTCGCCGACAGCAAGAAGGTGGTCGAGATCTGCACGAAGTACGCGCAGAAGGGCATGTTGAACATCTTCATCGCCGTATTCTTCGGCACGCTCGCTTTCGCCTTCGTCGAACCGTTCTTCTTCATCGGCTACCTCATCTCCATCGCCGTCTTCGGCCTCTATCAGGCAATCTTTATGGCGAACGCCGGCGCCGCCTGGGATAACGCCAAGAAGGTCGTCGAAGTCGAAATGAAGCAGAAGGGAACTCCGCTGCACGATGCCACCGTCATCTGCGACACCGTTGGCGACCCCTTCAAAGACACTTCCTCGGTCGCGCTGAACCCAGTCATCAAATTCACCACGTTGTTTGGATTATTGGCGGTGTCGTTGGCAGTTACTCTCACCCGCGACCAGGGCCCGACCATCACGAACGTGCTGGCCCTGGTGTTCTTCCTGGTCTCCTTCTTCTTCGTACACCGTTCGTTCTACGGCATGCGGATCCGAAGCGGCAACGCGGAGTAGTCTCAGACCTTCTCCAAAACAAACGCCATCCGGTCGACTCGGATGGCGTTTTCGTTCATCGTGACTGCTTGCCGGACCCGTCTTATACCGGTTACCGTGGTTGCTCTGGACCACGTCACGCTCGGAAAGGGCACGACTTCCAGTCGTGCCATCAAGCGTGAAAAATGAACGAGGGCTTTAGCCCCTGCGGGCCATCAGTCCACAGTTTCTACAGAACCGTTTACCGCCGGTCCCACCCCAAGTCCCGCCGATCCCGATTCACATCCCGGTATTCGCGCCGGAGTTCCTTGCGTTCGTGGCGCGCGGCCCGGTAGTCTCCACGACCCAGATCGCGGCGAAGCTCCCACCGATCATGAGCGATCTTGGCCTCGTCGTGCCGGATGTCGCGCCGCTCCCGCCAGCCATCATCGGCAAACATGGTTCCCGCGCCCAGTCCCATCAGCAAAAGCACTCCCGCAATCGTCCGTTTCATATCTTTGGTCCTCCTCCGCGTCCCGCGGATTCTATTGAATGGAAACCCGACGATCGGTCTGGAGTTGCGGAAGCAAGAATTGATTCGGCTGTCTTTCCTCAGGCAACCTTTTTGGGCAGCGTACGTCCGCTACGGAGCACAGATACGAGCCGTGGGGTTGACGCTTTTCAAATTACAAAATCACCCGATTACCAAATTACCCGATCCCCATTAGTTCGGCCCTTTCATTTTGTCCTTCACGCTGTGGGCCAGCTTCTCGATTTCTTCCGCCTTCTTAAGCACCTCAAGCGACAGAACGTTCTCATTCGACTTGTCCACATAGTCTTTCAGTTCCTCCGCCAGCTTGAGCAGCTTGTCCGTATCGGTCTTGAGCAAGGCCTGTCGCGCGAGGTTGGCCTTCTTGGCCATGTCGCGAGCCAGGCGCTCTCGGCTCTCATCCGCGTCAGTCGCCGGGATGGTTTCCATTTTCCCGGGCGGCCCGGTCGGCGGGGTCGGCCTGGAGGGTTGAGTCTGCGCATTGCCGCGCATCGCGAACAGCAAACAGAGAGAAAGCGTCCAAGCCATTCGTATGGGTCGCAAGGTGTCCTCGAAACGGGCGTGAACCTGCCTGCCCGTTCTTAAAGTATGACACTTTCGCCGGGCACGACAAACGAGAATTACTTCAGGGCGACAAGAAGGGATCAGAGGCCAGCTTCCACAGTACCGAGTACCGGAGTCGCGAGTACAGAGAA
>CABDYC010000431.1_pt1 | contig 36969 bp, 35 predicted proteins | sample 3421511 | NCBI WGS metagenome assembly CABDYC01 (sample SAMEA5534336, study PRJEB31848) | metagenome | biome: tundra; feature: field; material: soil | place: USA | collected 2013-05 | depth 0.15 m | reverse complement strand
GTCCCAGTCCGCCTTGCATTACGCCCGAGGTCGAGGAGCCGCCGGGGTTCTTCCCGCTGTAGATAAGGGTTTTATTCTCGCTGAAGCGGCCGAAACCGCCGCCGAAGCTCACCCAGGGAGAAACCGCGGTCGCAGGAAACAAATTCAAGCGAAGCGAGGGAGTGACGAAGATCTGTTTGTAATCGATGGGAACGACGTCGCCGCCGGAGTTGAGGTCTTCATCAAGGTTGAAAACCGCAGGTACTTCCCCCGAGACGGCATAGATGGAAGTGCCGAAAAACTGGCGCGAATAGTTGACTTCGAAGGTGAGCCCTTTGCCGGAGCGAACAAAAGGGTTGACGGAGGGTGCGTTCGGACCCTGAATCCCCTGGTCGCTGATGAAGGTGCGGCCAACAATGCCGGTCAATTCGTTCAGTTCGTCCTGGGCCGCCGCTGAGGCGCCCAGAATGGACATTGTCACTGCCAGGATTGCGATTACGGCCTGTTTCCCAGACATTTCCCCTCCAGGATGCGGGATTCACATGTTTCTTTGGTAATGCCTAGCCTAGCATGAACCGTAAAGTTTTCATCCCCCAGGTACTGTCTTTTTTGGTGCCTACAGTCACGTGTCAGGTCAGATGCGCCCGGCCATGCGGATGGTTCGCCGTGGATGCAGACCAGGGGACGTTCGCCCAAAAATGTTAAAATAGCCAGATTGCATGCCCTCGAAGAATCTCACTATCTCACGTTCCAGCGAAAAAACCATAGACACGCTGTCGGAAGACCATGCGCCGGACGCGCGTCCACAGAAAGTGGGCTTCGTTAGCCTGGGATGCCCCAAGAACCTGGTCGACAGCGAGGTGATGATGGGCCTTCTGGCGCGGGCTGGGGCCGAACTCTCGCCCCGAGCCGAGGACGCCGACGTGATCGTGGTCAATACTTGTTCGTTCATCGAGAGTGCGCAGCAAGAATCGGTGAATACGATTCTCGAGATGGCTGGGCACAAGACCTCGGGACGGGCGAAAAAACTGGTCGTCGCGGGCTGCCTGGTCGAGCGCTTTCGCGATGAAATCCGCAAGCGCATTCCTGAAGTGGATGCCGTGGTGGGGACCGGGGAGCTGCAGAACATCCTGGCAGCAACTGGCATTGCCCCGGCTCCGGCGTACCCGGCCAAGGCGAACGAGGATTCCCCGTTCGTAGTGTTAACTTCGCGGGCCGAGGGCGACGCACGGGCGGCGCAGGGACGATTCTCTCGCGGGCAATGGGACGGGGCGATTGCGGATCTGCCTAACTATTTGTATGACGACGAGACCCCGCGCATTCTCGCGACTCCGAAGCACACGGCCTACATCAAGATCGCGGAAGGCTGCGACCATCCCTGTACTTTTTGCATCATTCCGCAGTTGCGAGGGCAGTTTCGCTCGCGGCGGTTCGAGTCGGTGATAGCCGAAGCCGAGCGGCTGGCGCAGAGCGGCGTGCGGGAAATCACTCTGATCGGGCAGGACACGACCTGCTACGGGGAAGATTTCGGACTGCAGGAGGGTCTGGCTCTCCTGCTCGAGAAACTGGCAAAGATTGAAGACCTGCGCTGGATTCGGTTCCTCTATGCCTACCCGAACAAGATCACGGGCAAACTGCTAGAGACGATCGGGAGAGAGGAAAAGATATGCTCCTACATGGACGTGCCGTTGCAACACGCATCAGCGACGGTGCTGAAGCGCATGAAGCGCGGAGGCGGAGCGGATTTGTTCCTGCGCTCGATTGCCAAGATGCGGCGCGCGATTCCCGGTCTCACGTTGCGTACGTCGTTCATCGTGGGCTTTCCCGGAGAAACCGAGAAGGAATTGGAAGAGCTGTGCGAATTCGTGCGCGAGGCCCAGTTTGATTGGATGGGAACTTTCTCCTACTCCGACCAGGAGGGGGCAGACGCATACGCGTTGGACAAGAAGCTTTCCGTCCGTGAGATCGAGCGGCGGCGCAAACACCTGATGGGAATCCAGCAGCAGATCAGCAAGAAGAAAAAGAAGGCGCTCGTGGGCCAGGAGTTCGACCTGTTGCTCGAGGGGACATCGGAAGAGACCGATCTGCTCATGGAAGGCCGCACTGCGATGCATGCGCCCGAAATTGACGGCAAAGTCTTCGTGAACGATTTTCCGGAAGATATGGAGCCCCAGCCGGGCGAGTTTTATCGCTGCCAGATCACGGAAGCGCACGACTATGATCTGGTGGCAAGGATTCTGTAAGCGGCTGGCGCTCTGAACTCTGTAGTTTGACTCAGCAAGCACCTGAAACATTTCCTGACCATGCCTGGCAAGCGCGCTCTCAAACTCCGCTGCCCCATCTGCAAGAAAACCGTGAAGAGCGGCGACGCGGAGTTTCCCTTCTGCAGCGACCGCTGCCGCACGATTGATCTGGGCAAGTGGGCGAGCGGGGCTTATGTGATTCCATCGCCGGTTACGGATGCGGACGAGCAAATTCAAGAGAGCACTCCTGAAGATCGGGGCGAGGAATCGTGAAACCCGCGCTGGAACGCGAGGGTAGTGCCGGTGTCCCGCCGGCTGTTGCGGGGGCGTCGCGCCGAACTCCGCTGTGGGCTGCGCTGGTCGCCACGTTTTTCGGTATCGGGCGGCTGCGGCCTGGGCCGGGGACCTGGGGATCGGCGGCAACCATGTTGTTGTGGGCGGCGTTGGCCCACGCGCTTGCGCCCTCGCTGCGGACACCGGTTGCGGTCGCCTTGGCCGTGCTGGTCACGCTGATCGGCATTCCCGCGGCTACGCAAGTAGCACGAGGCTCTGGGGCAAAAGATCCGCAGATTGTGGTGATTGATGAGGTCGCCGGTCAACTGGTAGCTCTGATCGCCGTGCCGCTCGCATGGAAATCTTTTCTGGCGGGCTTTATACTTTTTCGTGCCTTCGATATCGTCAAACCGCCGCCGGTGCGACAATTGGAGGCTATTCCTGAAGGCGCTGGGATCGTATTGGACGATGTTGCCGCCGGTCTCTACGCGCTGGGAACCGTGCATCTCTTGTTGTACTCTGGTCTTCTAAAATAATGGCTCTTCTAAAGTAGTGCGAGTGTTTTCCTCATGGGATTCTCCGACCGTATCCTGGGTAAGAAAAACGTGAATGGCGGACCGCACATCGAGTCCGTATCGCCGGTGCTGGCGCTGGCGGGCGGCGAAGTCCGCATCGCGGGCTCGGGCTTGCGGCCGCAGCATTGGCAGCGTCCGCACGTGCGGTTTGGCGAAGTAGAGGGCGGGGTTGTGATCAGTTCGGATTCGTTTCTGGTCGCACGCGTTCCCGAGGGAGCGACTTCAGGCCCGGTGGTGGTTGCCGCCGATGGGCACGTCAGCAATGCGCACACCGTCAAGGTGGCGGTCTCCATCGCGGAGAATCTGCACCCCGTGACCAATCCGGCGCTCGACGCTCAAGGCAACATCTACGCGACTTTTTCTGGTTCGCGCGGACAGAAGGTTCCGGTCGCGGTCTTCAAGATTGATACCAACTACACCGTGAAACCGTTCGTCGCGGAGATGATGAACGCAACCGCAATCGCCTTCGATCGCCAGGGGCAGATGTATGTTTCCTCGCGCCACGACGGTGCGGTCTATCGCGTGGCGCCGAACGGAACCATGACCACGTATGCCGAGAGCATGGGAGTCGCCACGGGAATCGCTTTCGATAGAAATCAGAACCTCTATGTTGGCGACCGAAGCGGCACGATCTTCAAGATTGGCCGCGATCAACAAATGTTCGTGTTCGCCACTTTGGAGCCGAGCGTTTCGGCGTACCATCTCGCCTTCGGTCCGCAGGGCGATTTATTTGTCACCGGGCCCACCACGTCGAGCTTCGACTGCGTGCACAGAATTGATCCCCAAGGGACGGTACACACATTCTTCCGCGGGTTGGGACGCCCGCAGGGCCTGGCTTTTGACTCGACGGGCAACCTGTATGTGGCAGCTTCGCTCTCCGGCAAGCGCGGTATTGTGAAGATCACGCATGAGGCCAAGGCCAGCGTGGAAGTCGCGGGCCATGGACTTGTGGGACTCGCCTTTGCGCCAGGACGAAGCGTGATTCTGGCGACCACGGACGCGGTGCATCATCTTTCCTGGAACATTCCGGGACTGCCGCTGCTGCCGGAGTAGTTCCGCACCGGCGTCGATTGATCCCAATCCGCGCTCGACCCGATCCACAGCCGCCGCGGTTTTCATTTACACTTCTAGCCGTGAACGCCGAGATCATTGCGGTTGGCTCCGAGCTACTAACGCCCTTCCGCATGGATACAAACTCGCTCTATCTCACCGAGCAGATCAACCAGCTAGGCGTTGATGTAGTTTTCAAGAGCGTAGTGGGAGATGATCTCAGGCGCCTGGTTGCGGCCGCGCAACACGCGCTGTTCCGCTCGGAGATCGTGATTTTCAGCGGCGGTCTTGGCCCCACCGAGGATGACCTTACCCGCGAGGCGGTGGCCGAGGCGTTGGGTGTTGCGTTGCGGCGCGATGAAGAAGTTGTCGCCGGCATCGAGCGGCGTTTCGCGGCGCGTGGCTGGAAAATGTCTCCCAACAATGCCAAGCAGGCGGACGTGCTCGAGGGCGCGGCGGTGCTGCCCAATGCCAATGGGACCGCGCCGGGACAGTGGTTGAGCGGCAAGTTCGACGGGCGCGAGCGCATCGTCATACTGCTGCCCGGGCCTCCGCATGAACTTAAGGCTTTGTTCGAGGAGGAGTGCCGTCAGCGGCTGCGGGCAAAGTTACCTGCGGCGTTTCTGGCAACGCGCGTATTGAAGGTGGCCATGCTGGGCGAATCTCATGTGGATGCGCGTGTGGCGCCTATCTACAAGCGATACGCGGACGTGCAGACCACCATTTTGGCGGGAGCCGGAGAAATCCAACTGCATTTTAAGTCGCGTGCCGGAACCATGGAAGCGGCGCAGGCGCGTGTGGATGAAGCGGCCGACGCGGTCGAGGAAGAACTCGATGATGCGGTCTTCTCGCGGGACGGCGAATCGCTCGAGCAAATCGTCGGCTACTGGCTGCAGATGCGCAACGCGACGCTGGCAGTGGCGGAATCCTGTACGGGCGGTCTGTTGGGCGAGCGGATTACGTCGGTTGGTGGCAGTTCGCGCTATTTTACCGGCGGCGCGATCGTCTACTCGAATGCGGTAAAAACCGAACTGGCAGGAGTGCCCTTCGACATGATTGAGCGCCATGGGGCAGTGAGCCGCGAAGTCGCGGCTGCGCTGGCGGAGGGCATCCGCTATCGTTGCGAGGCGACTCTCGGGATTGGCATCACGGGTGTGGCCGGGCCTACTGGAGCAACGCCGGAGAAGCCCGTGGGTTTGGTGTTCCATGCTCTGGCCAGTGACAGCGGGACGGAAGTGATCGAGCGGAACTTTCCGGGCGATCGCAAGCGCATCCGCTGGTTGGCGACGACCCTGGCGCTGGATATGGTACGAAGGAAGTTGATGTGAAAGTAGCTTTTAGCTCTTAGCTTTTAGCTTGGGCTCTGTCGTTCCAGGTTTCAGGCCTGAGATCGCACGGCGAATCTGGAGGTTCAGTATAGGCACCGAAGGGTTCAAGCTAAAGGCTAAGAGCTAACACCTAGAAGCCTATTTTATGCGCCTCTTTGTCGCGCTCGATATCGACGACAACATCCGCGGTCGACTTGCCCGCTTCCTCGACGGTGTGCGGGGATTTGCCCCGGAAGCACGCTGGGTGCGGCCTGAGTCGCTGCACGTCACGCTTAAGTTCATCGGCGAGAAGTCCGAGGCAGACGTTGAGAACATCAAGCGGGCGCTGGAAACGATTGAGGCTGGCACGTTTGAGATGAATTTTCGCGGCTATGGATTTTTTCCGGGAGCGCGAGCGCCGCGAGTGTTCTGGGTCGGCATCGAGGGAGGGCCGAAGCTGACTTCTCTGGCGGCAACGGTGGATGAGAACCTGGCCCGACTAGACATTCCACAGGAGGAGCATGCTTTCAACGCGCACCTCACGCTGGCGCGGGGCGCGGGAGGCTCAGGCTCGCCGCGCAAGGAAAAGGGCGACGGTCCGAACCGGAGCTTTCAGCACTTGCAGGAAAAACTGGCGGCCCTGCCCGCGCCGGAGTTTGGTACGATGACGGCCCGCGAGTTTTATCTATACCAGAGCCAGCTTTCGCCCGGCGGCTCGAAGTACACGAAGCTGGCGGGATTTGGTTTGCGGTAGCGGATCGAGCAGGATCTTACACACTTGCTAGCCCTCCTCATCATCGCGTCACTCAGTTACCTGCTGGGATCGATTCCCTTCGGATATCTGCTGGTACGCATCTTTCACGGTGAAGATGTGCGGCAAAGCGGCAGCGGAAATATCGGAGCTACGAATGTCTCCCGTAAATCGCCGGCGCTGGGAGGACTCACGCTTCTGTTGGATGCGCTGAAGGGATCGGCCGCCGTGGTCGTCGCGATCATGCTCAGTCGTCTCGAGATAATGGGTTGGGCTGAGTCGAACCTTCCTTGGTACACCGACCATTCATGGACTCCAATGCCGTCCCTGGTGATAATCCGCGCGGCCGCCGCGGCGTTGTTCGCTGTTCTCGGCCACATCTTTCCGGTGTGGCTGAAGTTTCGCGGCGGTAAGGGAGTCGCCACGGGTTTGGGCGCCTTTATCGTCATCGCTCCGAAGGCAGTGCTGGTAGCCGCGGGTATCTTCATCGCAGTCGTAGTTATCTTTCGCTACGTTTCACTCGGGTCGATCGTCGCGGCCGCCGCTTTTCCGCTGCTGGCTTACGAGATCCGCGCGTATGGCAACGCGCCGATGGCCCTGGCATTCATGGCCGCTACTTCCCTGCTCATCATCGTCAGGCACAACGAAAACATCCGCCGCCTGCTTGCCGGCACGGAGAGCCGCGTGGGAGCGAAGCGCGCATGAGCGAGATCGCGATCATCGGTGCGGGAGCCTGGGGTACGGCGCTGTCGATCGTTCTTGGGCGTAAAGAGACTCATCGGGTTCGGCTGTGGGCGCACGAAAAAGAAGTCTGCGAGTCCATCGCGCGGCAACGCGTGAACGAGAAGTTTCTTCCCGGCCAGCGCATCCCGGCTTGCGTAACCCCCTGCCATGATGTCGGGGAAGCGCTTGAGGGTGCGGCCATGGTGGTGAGCGTGATGCCCTCGCAACATTGCCGCCCCCTGTTTGAGCAGATGCGGCTGCACTTGCGCTCCGAAACCATGATCGTGAGTGCGACCAAGGGACTGGAAAAGAACTCCCTGCTGCGCATGACCCAGGTGATCGCGCAGGTGGTGAAAGGTGACAACCCGCGGGCGCCACGGATCGGCGCGCTCAGCGGTCCATCATTCGCGCTGGAAGCGGCGCGGGGAGACCCAACGGCCATCACCATCGCGTCGCAGGATGCGGAACTTGCGCGCACAGTCCAGCAGGAATTCAGCCATGCCAGCTTTCGGGTTTACACCAATGAAGACCCAATCGGAGTGGAGCTGGGCGGCGCACTGAAAAACACTGTGGCGATCGCCGCTGGCGTTAGCGCGGGCCTCGGTCTGGGGCACAATTCCGTCGCGGCCCTCATCACGCGGGGTCTGGCAGAAATGACGCGGCTGGTGGTGGCCTGTGGCGGCAAAGCAGAAACCATGGCGGGTCTCGCGGGCCTGGGCGACCTGGTGCTGACTTGCACGGGCGGCCTCTCCCGCAATCGCAGCGTGGGTGTCGAACTTGGCCGCGGCCGAAAGTTGCCGGAGATTCTCGCCGGGATGCATGGCATGGTTGCGGAAGGAGTCTTCACGACGACGGCGGCGGTGGGGCTGGCCCGTGCTCGCGGTGTCGAGATGCCGATTACTGAGCAGATGTACGCCATCCTGCACGAGGGCAAAGCTCCGCGTGAAGCAATTTATGAGCTGATGACCCGCAGCAGCAAAAGCGAAACGATCAGGACGTAGGGGAGCGCCTGGCGTCTGGCTTCCGGTGCGTTTCCTTGCCAAACCCGCGCCAGATAGGCGCTTTGACTGGTACTTTGGTAATGGCAAAAGCCGCGGTTTTCGCCTCTGAGCACCCTTCCCACATTAAAATCTTATATATACCCGTGAAATCCGCCGCCACTTCGACCCACGGCGCTTCCGAACTGAGCCAGGGGAGCAACTTGCCTCCTACAGCACCCAGTCCGGCGCGCATCCCGATTCTGTATGTAATCCTCGGCGTGCTTTTGGTAATCAGCATCGTCCCCATGTACTTCTACTCCGCGCAAGTGGAAGCGATTAACCGGGTCCGCCTGAAGACCAACGAGATGCTGCTGCAGAATACGGTGACGCGGTCCTTGGCCGACGATCTCTCGCAGCACGAGCGCTCCATCCGGATGATGCTGGCCAACCTTTCGTCGGCGATTCAGGTGGCGAGCGGCGGCGACATTGGCAGCAAGAATATCGAAGCGCCGGAGTTACGCGCGCTGTTGGAGAACTTTGTTTCTTCCTCCGATGAACTCGCTTACGCCACTCTGCTGAACTCCGAGGCCAAGGGAGTCTCTGCTGGGCGCATCACACCCGACGCTTTCCTGCAGCGAGAGTTGCAACATGCCTATGACGCGGCCCGCGATGGCCGTGCCTACAACGGGCAGGCGCTCCAGGTGGAAGACGGCAAGTCGGCGCGGACCGTTGTGCTGGTGAGCAGTCCCGTCAGCTACGGCGGGCGTTTTCTGGGGATGGTGGGTGCGGTCGTCGATCTGCAATTCCTGATTCGCCGCCTGCAGGAAGTCAGCGGCGGCGGTCTGATTCCCTATGTGGTGGACGCTCAGGGCCGACTGGTGGCTGCCGGCACTCCGCAATATGTGACCGGCCAGGACATGAAGAGCCTGGAGATCGTTCGCAATTTCGTGGATGAGGGCAATAAGGCGCAGTTGGCCGCCACCAAGGAATTCGCCGTCCGCGAAGGTAAGAACAACATTGAGATGCTGGGCACCTACAGTCCCGTCACCACGCTCGATTGGGCAGTGGTGGTGCAGAAGCCACAGCTCGAGGCATACCGCGGAGTCTACGAGATGCAGCGCACGGCGCGCCTTCTGGCGCTACTGGCCGTTCTGCTGAGCATCGGCGTCAGCATATTCGCGGCCCGCAGGATTACCAATCCCCTGCAAATCCTTACCCAGTCCAGCCGCGCTCTGGCGCGTGGCGACTTCTCGCAGCGGGTCCACTTGTGGAGCCGCACCGAAATCGGCGAACTGGCCGAGACCTTTAACACCATGTCGCAGGAACTCGAACAGTTCGTCGAGGATCTGAAGCGGGCAGCGGAAGAGAACCGCGCTCTGTTCCTGGGCTCGATCCAGATGCTGGCGGGCGCGGTTGACGAGAAGGATCCCTACACTCGCGGCCACTCCGACCGGGTTACGCGTTACTCGCTGATGATCGGCAAAGAACTGAACTTGCCGGCCACTTTCATGGAGACGCTGCAGATTTCCGCGCAGCTCCACGACGTGGGCAAGATCGGCATCGAGGACCGCATCCTCAAGAAGCCGGGCGCGCTTACTGCGGAAGAATTTGAGGTCATGAAGACCCACACCACGAAGGGCGCCAATATCCTGCGTCCGGTAACCCAGCTCGCGGAGATGCTCGCCGGCATTGAACTTCATCACGAAGCTCTCGACGGCCGCGGCTATCCGTACGGCCTCAAGGGAGATCAGATTCCGCTGCTGGCGCGCGTGATCGCGGTGGCCGATACGTTTGATGCGTTGACCACCAATCGTCCGTACCAAAATGCGCACACTCCGGAAGAAGCATTGAAAATCATCCAGAATCTTGCCGGCAAGCGGCTTGATCCCGAGCCAATAGCAGCGCTGATGGCGGTTTACGGACGGGGCGAGATTCGCATCCAGCGCATTGCGATCAAGAGGCCGGTGGCAGCCGCGGATGCTGCCGCTGACGTCCCGCCGGCTGTGCCTGCGCTGCCGCTGCCCGCTGCCGAAGCTGCCAAGCTCGAAAGAACCCGCATCTAACCATCTTTCTCGCCCATCCTCTGCCCGCCAGCCGCGGTCTGACTGCGTCTGACCGCTATAATCAAGTTTTGGGATTCCTCATGATTCAAACTTTGTTCGGCAGTACCGAAGAAAAGAAAACCGGACTCTTCGAGCGCATGAAGCAGGCCGTCACGCGCACGCGTGAGAACCTCGCCGAGCGCATTGAAGAGGTCGTTGCCTTCGGCAAGGAAATCGACCGCAACACGCTCGACGATCTTGAGGCCACGTTGATCGGCGCCGACCTGGGCACGACGACCACCCAGGAAGTCCTGGGTAAGCTCCGCGACAAGGCCGACCGCAAACAGATTGGGGATGTGCAGGAGTTGAAGCGGCTGCTGAAAGAAGAGCTGCTGGCAATTCTGAATGCGGCGAATACCCGGCCAGTCCAAAGAGTAGAAGGCACGCCTGAAGTGATCCTCGTTGTTGGTGTGAACGGCACCGGCAAGACGACGACTATCGGCAAGTTGTCGCAGGTATTTCGGTCGAATGGCAAGAGCGTGCTGCTGTGCGCGGCGGATACCTTCCGCGCGGCCGCGATCGATCAATTGGAAATCTGGGGACAGCGCACGGGCACGGAAGTGATCAAGACCAAGCCCGGAGGCGATCCCGCGGCCGTGTTGTTCGACGCCTTGCAGGCCGCAACCGCGCGGAAAACAGACTACGTAATCGTCGACACAGCCGGCCGGCTGCATACCAAGACCACCCTCATGTCCGAACTGGAGAAGATGCGCCGCACGGCCCAGCGCATCATTCCAGGGGCGCCCCATGAAACGCTGCTGGTGATGGACGCGACCACCGGTCAAAATGGCTTGCAGCAGGCACGCCTGTTCACGGAGTCGGCGGGCGTCACTGGCATCGTGCTCACCAAGCTCGACGGCACTGCCAAGGGCGGCGTTGTGGTCGCCATCTCGCGCGAACTGGGACTGCCTGTGCGGTTTGTTGGTGTGGGCGAGAAAGTGGGCGATCTGTTGCCGTTCGACCCAAGAGAGTTTGTGGATTCGCTGTTCGAATGAAGACTGTTTTTCACCACGGAGACACAGAGGCACGGAGAAGACTTTGGCATGACCGCTTTTCTCGAAGTCCTGATAGCCCTTTCTGCTCTTGGCCTTGTCTGGTGGTTATTGCGCGGGCTGCTTCGCCCGAAAGCCCCGGCCGATCCTGCTGAGGATCGGTTTTCGTTCGTTCGGGTGCCGCGCGGAATGGGGCCAAAGGGAAGATCGGGCGCGGTCGCACTCGAGGAACCGGAGGAGGACAATCCGTCTGACGCCTTCCCACCACGCGCACTGTAGCCTGTGGCTGGATCTACTAGTCTCCGTGCCTCCGTGGTAAATGCTGAATTCCATGCCCGACCACTCCACTGACGAGCAGTTTCTGCACCACGCGCTTGATCTGGCGCGCCAGGGCATCGGATTAGCCTCGCCCAATCCCTACGTCGGTGCAGTCATCGTCGACGTGAAGGGCAACGTCGTGGGCACAGGCGTTTACACTTACGATGGCCTGAAGCACGCCGAAGTGCGCGCCCTTGAGCAGGCCGGCGGCAGGGCCCGCGGCGGCACGCTCTACATCAATCTCGAACCCCACTCGCACCAAGGCCGCACGCCCCCCTGTACCGACGCTTTGATCGCCGCCGGGATTCATCGCGTGGTGGCGTCGATGCCCGATCCCAATCCCAAGGTGAGCGGACGAGGCTTTGAGAAGTTGCGCGCGGCGGGCGTCCACGTCGAAGTTGGACGGCTGGAGGCGGAAGCCCGCCGTCTGAATGAGGCCTTCGCTCGCCACATTCGTCACGGCGTTCCCCTGGTGACGCTGAAGGCCGCGATGACACTTGACGGCAAGATCGCTCCCCCAGCCGCGGCGGTGTTGAACCGCGCAGCAGGGACTCCCGGCGGCGGATGGATCACCGGCGAGGCTGCGCGCGCCCACGTGCAGCAACAGCGCCACCAGAACGACGCCATCCTGGTGGGCGTGGGAACCATCCTCGCTGACGATCCGTTGCTCACCGATCGCAGCGGCAATCCGCGGCGCCGCCCGCTGTTGCGCGTGATTCTGGACTCGCGCCTGAGACTGCCCCTGGAGTCGCGTCTGGTGCAGTGCGTCGCGAACGAAGGCACCTTCAAGAACGATGTCCTGGTCTTCTGTTCCTCTGCCGGCGAAAAAAAAGGGAGTGAGCTAGAGGAGCGCGGCATTCGGGTCGAGCAACTTCCACAGGCCGCATCGGATCGCCGCCCGGATATTCATGCGATTCTGCGCCGCCTGGGACAACTCGAAATCACGAGTGTGATGATCGAAGGAGGAGCCGCGGTGAACTGGACGGCGCTCGCCTCCGGAGTGGTCGACAAAGTTTTCCTGTACTACGCGCCGAAAATTCTGGCGGGCACTGGATCGGTTCCATTCGCCGCGGGTGCCGGCTTTCGTCAAATGGATGAGGCCCCGCCGGTGACCCATCTCCACCTGCATCGTTTCGGAGAAGACTTCGCCGTCGAAGGCTACCTGCGCGATCCCTACGAGGAGTGATCGCTTTTGTCCCCTCGTCGCGGGCTCACAGACGAAATCAATCCAAGAATGCTATTTTCCATGTCTCCACCCCTCCGTCGGGGAGTTATGATGCTTAGTTATCCCTTCGAGGTGTGTTTCATGTTTACCGGCATCGTTGAAGAAGTTGGACGCGTTACCCGCATCGAACAACGCGGCGAGAATCGCCGCATCACCATTGCCGCCGAGAATGCGCCCAAGGAACTGAAAGCCGGGCACAGCGTGGCGGTGAGCGGAGTCTGCCTTACCGCGCTCGACATCAAGCCGGGGTCGTTCTGCGCCGATTTGGCTCCTGAAACCTGGGTGCGAACGTCGTTCTCGCGCATGCATGAGGGTGCGCGGGTCAACCTGGAGCTGCCCATGAAAGCCGATGGCCGCTTCGGCGGGCACATTGTGCAAGGCCACGTGGATGGCGTCGGCAAGTTCATCGCCTTGGAGCGCATCGCAGACTCGGAAAACTGGTGGCTGCGCATCGAGTTGCCCCGTGATGTAGAGAAGTACACCGTCTACAAGGGCTCGATCTCGATCGAGGGCATCAGTCTCACGGTAGCGAAACTCGAAGACGAAAGCTGTACCATCGCCATCATTCCGCACACCGTGGAGATGACAAACCTCAACTCGCTCAAGCCCGGCGATCCTGTTAATCTCGAAGCTGATCTGATTGCGAAGTATGTCGAGAAGATGATGAGCAGCGAAGCAGCAGAGGGCGCGCTCACCGTGGAAGAGTTGGTGCGGCAAGGATTTTGAGCGAACGGCTGCGAACAAACGGCCGAGACGTATGGCCTCCGCCAAAGAAGAAAGCTCCTCCCCGTTAGGTGCCGGATTGTGTGGCGACTGCACACACGCCCGGCGCTTTACATCTGACCGGGCCTCGACATTCCTGCACTGCCAGCTTTCGTTCACCGATCCGCAGTTTGAGAAATATCCGCGGCTGCCGGTTCTCACGTGCAGAGGTTACGCGAGACAACAATGAGCACTGGAGTTCCCGCGCGCATCATTGCTGGGCGTGACTGCCTCTACACTTCCAGTTTCAACTCGTCGAGTTCCAGGAACTCCCGCACAATAGGCTCAGTAGATGTTTCCATCTCTGCCGAAGCGCCGAAGAAGATCGCCTTGCCTTCGTACAGGAAGACAACCCGGTCGGCCAGCTTTTTGGCCAGGCGCATGTCATGAGTGACGACGATGCTGGTCAGGTTTAGTTGAAGCTTGAGCCGCTTGATGAGGTCGCCGAGCAGTTGCGCCATCAGCGGATCGACCATGGTGGTGGGCTCGTCGTAGAGCACACATTCCGGCCGCGCCGCCAGCGCCCGCGCAATGGCCACCGAGCGTTTCATCCCGGTCGAGAGATCCGAGGGCAGCAAATCGCGCATCTCCTGCACGCCCACCATCTTCAGCAATCCGTCTACGATCTCGTAGATCTGCTCTTCGTTCAACTCTCTGCTTTCGCGCAGGGGAAACGCCACATTCTCGCCGACCGTGAGGGAATCAAACAATGCTCCGTTCTGAAACACCATGGTGACTTTCTTTCGGATGGCCTCCAGTTGCTCTTCAGAAAAATCGGTGATGTCTTGGCCGGCAACGATTACCAGGCCGGAGTCCGGCTTGAGAAAACCCATGAGCAGTTGCAGCGACACCGATTTGCCCACACCGCTGCGCCCCAGGATGCAGACGGTTTCGCCGGGCATGACGTCGAAGCTGACACGATCAAGCACGACGTTTTCGCCGAAAGCTTTGGAGACCTCGCGGAACTCGATGTAAGGCTGCTGGACGGTGTCGGGCATCGGTTGGCTCTCGAAAGCTAGGTTTCAGTTCAAACGGCCGTCAGGGCCTTCGCTTCTCTGCCTCCAATTCCTCGGGCGTGTTCAGGTTGCGGAAGATGGCGGGCGAGAATCCTTCGCGTTCCAACTCTTCTTCCTCGATCACTCGGGTTCTAACCGCATCGAACAACAGGTCGATCCTATTTCGTCCGGCACACAAGGCGTTCTCAGCCGCACCGGCGAATTCCCGGCGGTAAATCGCGCACAGCGGCTGCCAGCCCCCGTCAACCCGCGGAACAACCACCGTCGCCTCGGGCGCGCCCCGCGCCTGGGTGATCAAATACTGCAAAAAAGCCCACGAGACGAATGGCGTGTCCACGGCCAGCATCACGTTCAGTTCGGTCAGCGAAGCCCGCAACGCAGCATGAATTCCGCCCAAGGGTCCGCAGTCGCGGAATACATCTTCCACCACTGGGGCAAACGGCGCAAACTTCTCCTGACTTCCCGCAATGCGCACGTCGGGAGTGACCGAGCGAGCTAAATCAAGCGCCCGTGCCAGAAGCGTGCGGCCATCGTAGTCCACAAACGCCTTGTCCACGCTCATGCGCGTGCTCTTGCCACCAGCCAGGATGAACGCGGTAACATCGCCGGCGGAGGCATTTTCCATGGCGCAATCATACACGCCGGCGGCCACGCCGAAAGGAGCTTCCGATAACCCTATCTTCCTGCCTCGAGGGAACTTTCCACAGCGTAAGTGCCTGCATCAACTCGATTTGTCTTCGGGTTCATCCCGTGACTGACACAAAGGTAACCTACCCAAGAACTCTGCTTCGAGAGATGATGAGACTTCGGACGCTCCCTAGGTCCGGAAGTAACCATCATGCCGCAAAAAATCATGGACGTTCTTATGCTCGGGCGATGCTCCCACGAGTTCTCCTGGCCACGGCGCGGCGCTGACGGAGACTACTATCAAGTTTGTTTGTTGTGCGCCGCCGAGTACAAGTATGACTGGACCACCATGCGCCGCACCCAGCGCCTGGAGCATGTCAAGCCAGAAACCGTCGTCCGGCGCAGTCATACGCGAGAGAAGCGGCCGTCCTGGACGCCGCGCGCCCGCCGCCTGAAACTGGACGTGGCGCTTCGCTATCGCGTAAACAACACCAGCACGTGGTATGAGGGCACAATCGAAAACCTCAGCCAGACCGGGCTGCTGTTTCATGGGCCGCAGCAGTTGCCCGTGAATGCTTTGATCGAGATCGTATTTGAGATGCCGGAAGAAATCTCCGGCCAGAAGAACCGCAACGTGCTCTGCCAGTGCCGCGTGATCCGATCCCAAAATTACCAAGACAAAGATTACCAAGACAAAGACAAGCAAGGTAAAGAAGCGCAGGAGCAGGATCAGGATCGGGATAAAGATACCGAAGCGGGTAGGGGCCTGTTGGCTGCCTCGATCGTCGACTACAAGTTCATCCACTAGAACATCCGGGACGCGACCGGTGACTCCCGCACTGGCGTGCGAACACCTCCACATTCATACCCGGCCGGTCCACAAATTGGTGCGCCCTCTCACCGAAATTACCCGCGCGAATGGCCCCACAGCATCTAAACTAGACTGGCGTTGTGGTCCTATTCCCGGTAGGTCTCAGGAGTGCGGTCATGAACAGAGTTTCCCTAGTTCTCATGTTTCTTCTCGCGGCAGTCCTGGCCTCGAGCGTTGGCTGCACCAGCAAGCCGGAGGACGCGAAGATCTCCAGTGACATACAAAGCAAATTCAGCCAGGACTCTGGACTATCGACCAAGCAACTCACGGTGCAGGCCAGCAATGGAGTGGTGACGCTGGCTGGCTTTGTCGACAACGACGCGCAGCGCGAGGCCGCAGCGCGGCAGGCTGCGTCGGTGGAGGGCGTGAAGCAAGTAGTCAACAACCTGCAGGTGGGCAGCGCCGCGACTGCCGCTGCGCCAAAGCCCGTGCCAGCCGTCAAGCTCGCCGAAACAACGCCGCCGCCGAAGAAAACCGACAAGCCGGCGCCCAGCAAGAAGGCCCGTCAGGCAAGCGCCTCTGAGCGCGCTGCCATGGACGACGGTGCTGCCGCCGCTACGGGCGACAACGCCATGGCCGAGAATTCCCAGCCGCCTGCACTCACGCCACAAGACGCCCCGCCCGCCGAGGCAACGCCATCCACACCTCCGCTCCAGCCGCCGCAACAGAAGGTGACGATTGAGCAGGGCACGCAAGTGTCGGTCCGCCTGATCGACAGCATTGATAGCGAAAAGAATCAGGTGGGAGACACTTTTCACGCTACGCTGAACGCTCCCCTCTCCGCGGAAGGGGCCGAAGCTATTCCGGCCGGCACAGACATCAGCGGACACATCGTAGATCTCAGGAGCGCGGGCAAGTTCACCGGACAGTCCATGGTGGTGCTGCAACTCGACAGCATCACGGCCAACGGCAGAAGCTACAATCTCCAGACCGACCAGTACAGGAAAGAAGGCAGTTCGCGCGGCAAGAATACAGCAGAGAAAGTCGGTGGCGGCGCGATCATTGGCGGCATCATCGGCGCGATTGCGGGGGGCGGCAAAGGTGCCGCTATCGGCACCGCGGCAGGCGCCGGGGTCGGCGGCGGCGCGCAAGCTGCCAGCAAGAGCCAGCAGATTAAGCTGCCGTCGGAAACCGTGCTGAACTTTACCCTGCAGGCTCCCGTCACGGTAATCAGGCCGCCGGACCCGAATGGCAGCCGTCAAAAGCTGGGCGACTCGCAGTAGAACGGATCTCTCCCTCAGTTTCGGTTTTCAGAACACGCGAACCACTTCTTCGTGTTTGCGCGCGAGCAGTGGAGTTCTGGAAACCCCATCGTATCCATAAGAAAACTCTAATGATCCCGCTGCCCGCCTTCCGCGGTCTGTTCTAACTCCGTAACATCCAACGATTTCTTGTTCTGCCGGAACGAATCTGCGCTAAAAACCCCGATACTGACTACATCCGACGACCCCCGCGGCCGGGAACCAGGCGACCGAGTGATCCATAGAAGCTTCTAGCAATGCGATTCTGCTCGAGGGTGGAGCTTCCTGCGCCCTTTTCTTTTTCTGCATTCGCCACGATTCGCTTCGTCGTACACTCTGGATGCACGGCGATCCCTTCCCCATGCCTCCAATCACGGCATTGCTGCACACCACGAATGATGCCTTACGCCTGGGCCGGGCGCTCGAAACGCTTCTTCCCTGCTCCGAGATCCTGATTGTGGACCACCACTCCGCTGACGCCACCCGGCGCATCGCGCGCGAATACGGAGCGCGCATCGTGGCCGCAGATAGCCATGCCACTGCGACTCACTATCTCGATCTGGCGCGCTTCGACTGGGTTCTCTGTATGGAGCCAGCGGAGTCCATCACCGAAGGTCTGCAGGCAAGTCTATTCGAATGGAGTGCGCAGCCGAGCCACGGTGTCGTGGGCGGCGTTGCCGGCGCGCCCGCCTTTTCCTTGTTCGTGCGGGAGCAGACCGGCGAAGGTTGGCTGCAGTTTCCGGCCCCAGAAACCCGCCTCATCCCCCGTGGCTGGACCCAATGGCAAGGACGGCTCCCCGCTCATGAGCCTTCCGCCCTCGTGCTCGAAGGTGAGTTGTTGCGTTTTTCCTCGCCCTGAGAGAAAGCGCTCAGGTTGCCCGCCACTAACTTCTGTGATCCTGATCACAGTCGAACCGCAACCCGCGTCCTACACTCTGCTGTTGTGCAATAAGCCCGTCAGATTCTAGGAGGAATTATGCGCGTAATGAAGTTTTGCTGTGTGGCCGCTCTTCTGGTGGCAGTTGTTTCTTTCGCCGTCGCCCAGGATCAGAACGCACCGGCTCCAGCTCAGAAACCAGCGGTAACCGTGAAACATGTTCCCATCTCCCAAACATCGGCCACTTCCGGCAAGGAGATGTTCACCAACTATTGTGCCGTTTGCCATGGGAAGGACGGCAAAGGCAACGGCCCAGCGGCCTCCGCTCTTAAGATGCCCCCCACCGATCTGACCACCCTGGCCCAGAAGAACGGCGGAAAGTACCCCTCGGGGCACGTCGCCGCCGTGATCCGCGGGCAGGCCCAAACGCCAGCCCACGGCAGCCAGGACATGCCGGTTTGGGGTCCGTTGTTCTCCAGCATCAGCCAGGGACACGAGAGCCAGGTGCAGCAGCGCGTCACCAATCTGGTCAGCTATATCGAGACCCTGCAGGCAAAGTAAGGCGGAATAGCCTGCGGTCTGCAGCCGATGCCACGGTTCCGGGCGCGATCTCCACGCGCCCGGACCAATATTCTCCGGCATAAACGAGGGAGGAAGCCGGAAGCCGACCGCCGGCACTCCTGCCGCAATCCGCAAATTTGCAGCAAGGATTCGGCCCCTCGATAGCGTGCCGCCCACTGTCCGATCGGACAGTGACTTCAGTACCTTAGTCCTCCCTGCCTTCGTCGCCTTATAATCCACTCAAGAATCGGCAATATCTGCGTTCTAAGGAAGATGGGCACGTGCAAGCGCGATCTCACTTTCCACAGAACGCCACGAGACTCAGTGGACCCGTTATTTGCATCGGCGATTTCTCTCCTCGGGCTAGCCTTTGGCAGCTTTCTGAACGTGTGTATCTACCGCCTGCCCTTGGATTCATCGATCGTGACGCCGCGTTCCGCCTGTCCCCGCTGTAAGCGGCCGATCGCCTTCTATGACAACTTGCCCGTCATCAGTTGGCTGTTTCTTCGCGGCCGCTGCCGCCACTGCAAAGCCAGAATCTCGCCGCGCTACCTGTTCGTCGAGGTGCTCACCGCCGCTCTCTTTCTCGGCTGTTACGCATATTTCGGAGTCACCCTGGCTACATTGAAATACTGCGTTTTCGGGTTTCTCCTGCTCGGTCTCATCTTCACCGACGCCGAAACCAAGCTGTTGCCTGACAAGCTGACGCTCCCCGGTCTCGCCCTCGGCCTGTTGTTCAGTTTGCTGGTGCCGGTGCATGATCTGGCCTCGCAGTTTTTGCCGGGAATGTTGAACCTGCCTTTCAGCGCGGACCTCGCCGCCCGCCTGCTTTCCCTCGTCGATTCCCTGCTGGGTGCAGCCTTGGGCGCTTCGTTCATTTATGGCGCTGGGGCGGTCTACTTGCGCTGGCGCGGAGCGGAAGGCATGGGCTTCGGAGATGTGAAATTGATGGCGATGGTGGGCGCCTTTCTCGGTATAAAGCTCACCATTTTCACCATCTTTGCCGCTTCGCTGGCGGGATCCCTGTGTGGCCTGACTACTGTGCTCGCGGTGTGGATCAAGCGCACCCACCGCTTCAAGCGCCGGCTCGCCAATCTACAAGCGGCGCGCCGCCGCGGATGGCAGTCCGCGCAGATGGTCTACCGCCATTATCAGATGCCCTTTGGTGTTTTTCTGGGCAGCATGGCTCTACTCGCGTTGTTCGTAGGCAACCAGTTCTTGAGCTGGTACGGGAGACTATGGTGGTAAGGCTGCTGACCAATCCGCTCGTGCTGCGCGCCGCGCTGGTGCTGTTCGCCGCCGGGGGCGCGTTCGTTTTTGCCATCTGGCTGATGCGCAGCCTGCGCCGGAACATGGCTGCCGAAGCCGATCTCGACTCCGCCGCCACGTCCAAGTTGGAAGCTCTGCCCTTCCATCTCTATAACACCGTCATCCAGCAACTAAAGCAGCAGAAGCACGAGTTACAGGTGCAGACGCTGGCCGAACAACGCCGCGCCCGCACCACAGAAAATTTCAGTCAGGCCGTGCTCTCCAATCTCTCCTCCGGCGTGCTGGTCTTTGGCCTCAACGGACTAGTGAAGCAGGCCAATCCCGCCGCCAAGGAAATTCTCGGCTTCATTTCTCCTTCGGGCATGAGCGCAGAGGATATCTTTCGCGATGCCGCAGTCTGCTCGACCGGCTCTTCCGCCGTCCACTCCGATGGGTTGGGAAACACGCCCGGGCGGCTCATCGAAGAAGTCCTCTCCGTGTTGCGCGAGGGTAGCAAGTGCCGGCAACTCGAGGCCGACTACACCACTCCAGCGGGCAAGAAGCGTCGTATCGCGGTCACGGTTTCGCCGGTGCCCGCGGTCGATGGCAGCCTGCTCGCGGCCGCTTGTCTGATCGGCGACCGCAGCGAATTTGAACGGATCCGCCACCAGCAACAGTTGCATGGCGAGATTTCCGCCGAGATGGCGCTGGAGCTGCGCACTTCTCTGATCACGATCGCCGGATACGCTCAGCAGTTGGCGCGGAACGGCGATCCTGAACTGGCTCCGCAATTGGCCGCCGACATCGCCAGCGAGGCCGCTCGTCTCGACCGCCACATCGGAGGATTCTTGGTCGCGAAACGCACCGCCGCCGGCACGTAAAATAAATGTAAGTAAAGGATTAACTATGAAGTGCATCACATACATCAAATTTGTGTTGGCGTTTTCCATCGCACTGCCGGGTTCTCCGGCATGGGCACAGGCCTCGCAGGCGCAGGATCATTCGTCGCTCGGCGACTATGCCCGTAAGGTGCACAAGGATCCGGGCGCCGCCAAGTCCAAACCCAAGGTCTATGACAACGACAACCTTCCCAAGGACGACAAGCTCTCCATCGTCGGTCAGCCGCCGCCCGCCAATGTCGGCGGCGCCACTGCCGGCGATGCCAGCGAGAAAGCTTCGGCTTCCGCGGACAACAAGCCCGCCCCTCCCCCAGAAGATGAGCAGGCCAAGAAACAAGCCGCTTGGAAAGCCTGGCAGGAGAAGCTGACCGCGCAGAAGGACCGGATTGACCTGGCGAGCCGTGAACTCGACGTGCTGCAGCGCGAATACCAGCTTCGTGCCGCCGCCATGTACGCCGACGTGGGCAACCGCCTCCGCAACGAACTTCCGTGGGACAAGCAGGACGCGGAGTACAAGCAGAAGATCGCCGAGAAGCAGAAGGCGGTCGATGACGCCAAACAGAAGCTCGTGGATATGCAGGAGGAGGCCCGCAAGGCTGGCGTTCCGTCCTCCATGATCGACTAGGGACGATCGAGTAATGACGATCGAGTAATGATCGAGTAGACGCCCGTTCAGTGGGGTTGCCTCATGCTTTCGCGGAGCCGGCGAAGCTGCTTCTCGTGATGCCGCCCATGCACCAGGTGAAACTTTCTCCACTGCGTGGCGGTCAACGGACCCAGAATCGGGTGGTCGAGCAGATGAATACCGCGCCCGAAGCGGGCTTCACACTGCGCGATGATCGCATCCATCGCCACAAGCTTCGCCCCCACCTCGCTTCTCACCTTCTCCGCCGGCAAGCCTCTCGGCTGCGTCATCGCGGGCGCTTTGCGGCCGCTGGGCATGTGGCCCAATCCCACGACTACCAACGTCCGCCAGCGCTGCTTCATGGAGGCTCGCGTCGCCAGCGGCTTGCCGGATTCCATCACTCTCTCGAATCCTTTGATCGTTCCGGCGTAGGTCAGGTACAGATGTTCCAACACTTCCGCCGCGCACCACTTCTCCGCGGGATGCCAGCTCAATTGCTCGCTCGACATGCCTTCGACCGCCGACTCCAAAGCTTGCTTCAACTTTTCCAGCCGGGAATCCATCGCACTACTCTCGCGTTTCCGCGCGCTTCAGGTAGAATGTTGCGCGACAATCAAAACACACCAGTTATAACAGGAAGGTTCGCCATGAAAATGCGGGACTTTGTGCAACCAGAGACCGCTGTTGTCACCGCAGTCCTTGAACAGGTCATGGAAGATAAAACCCGAAGAATGGTTCTCCGCTGTGAGCGCGCCTCAGCCATGACGACTTTCGCGGCCGCTCTCCTCGTGATTCTCGTGCTGCTTGCGGGCTGCGACTCCAACACCGCAAAGCCTCCCCAGGCCAAGCCGGAACCCAAGGCTCCGGAGCTGCTTACGGGACGCGCCGCCTTTCAGAAGGTTTTTATCGCCGCCCGCAATTACGCCGCGGACGTGAAGCCTTTCCGAATCGAGTCCACTCCCTCCACCGACGGCAATGGCCAGGATGGCAAGTCGGCGATCTGGCGCGCCAGCTTCGCCTCCGCCACACAGCGCGGCGTAAAGCCTTTCATCTGGTCCGGCAGCAACGCTCCCGACGCCCCTTCCCGTGGCGTCTCGCCCGGCAACGAAGACACCTATAATCCGAACAACGCATCCACTCAGACTTTTGACGTGGCTTTCCTCAAGGTGGACTCCGACCAGGCCTTTGCCGAGGCTCAAAAACACGGCGGTGACAAAGTTCTGGAGAAAGATCTAGCCCTCCCCGTGCTCTACATCTGCGACTGGAACCACAACACCAACGAACTGGTCTGGCACGTCATCTACGGCGCTTCTCGCGATACCGCCAAGCTGACAGTTGCGGTCAACGCCTCGACCGGCGCGTTTATTCGCGTGGAGAAATAGTCTTGTGGCCTCGAGTACTTGGGATGCTCTCGGAAAGAAAAATAAAGGCACGTTGCAGTGCCCAGACAAGCAGACCCTCAACTCGAACAGCGTATCCTTGACGCCGCCTGCCGGCTATGGTCCCGGGGTGGCGAAAAAGCCCTAACCATGCGCGGCATAGCCAAGGCGGCCGGCACCACTACCCCAACCCTCTACGAGCGTTACCAGGACCGCGACGATATTCTCCGCGCGGTGCGCATCCAGACCCGCGTCGAACTATTCGGCGGTCTCAGCCGCGCCCGATCCCTCACCCAAACTTGCGAGCGCTATCTCGAATTTGCCCTCGATCATCCCCACGCCTACGAGGTGCTCTTCGACGGATTCGCCCAGCCTCCATCCCTGCACGAATCCTGGCCTTCCTTCAATCTTATGCGCCTGCGTCTGGCGCAGCGCCTGGGAGGCACTCCCCGGAGACACACTCGCCTCATGCTCTCGCTATGGTCGCTGATGCACGGCACCGCGATGCTGCTGATCCGGGGGGAGGTTGCCGGTCCACTGCGCACACAGATGATTCACTCCTGTCTGGACGCGCTCGAAGCCATCATTACACAGGCCGCCCGCTCGAAGGGCAAGGCATACTCTGGCCCGAAGTGGCCCGCGAGCCTGATCTTGGGAGAAGCCGCTCACAGCAAGGTGAACATCGGCGAGGCTGATTCCAGCGCGAAGCCCGCCACCAAGCGAAACAATCAATCGAAACCAAAGCCTGCAGCCCGGCTCCGTGCCGTTCGTTCCGACGGATGATTCCGCCGGCCTCGGCTATTGCGGCTGTTTCGTCCCCGTGGTCTGCGCTTTCAGCCGCTCAATCGCCTTCTGCGCTTCCACGGACTGCGGCCCGTGCGGCAAAATCTTCAAATAGCTCTCGTACTCGGCCCGAGCACTGTCCAATATTCCCAGCTTTTCCAGGCACACGGCCAGCCGGATCGTCGCCACCGCGTCATTGTCTTTGTAGCGGAGGGCCTCCCGGTAACGCTCCTCGGCGGCGCGGTAGTTCTTGCGCTTGAAATAAAAGTCGCCCACCTCGACGCTTTTCGCGGCCTTGTGCGGATCCCAGGTGTGGAACTCGCTGATCCCGCTGCTGCTCAAAGCTTCAGCCTCGGCGTCAGCCACGGCTGCCGAACTCTGCGGGTGCGCCTTGGCATCGTCCACAGGAGGACTCAAATCCACCTGCGTATCTTTGCTCGAGCTCTCTCCAACGGCCGGGCCCAGATCGTCAGCCTGCACACGATCCGACCGCGGTGGCGCCATATTAGGTACGCGCGCCTTCTTCGCGGAATCCCCGCTTGACGGCGCTGAATTCGCAGGACGATCGCCCGGAAAAGTAGTGTCGCGACTCAAGCCAGAAGCGTCCCGACTATCGGAATCAGAAGAAGATGACGTCGGTGGCGAGGGCTGCGTCGAATCCTGCTGCGCCCACACCACGCCGCTCAGCCCCAACAGCAAACCCAACCACAACCAACGTTGCATAGTCTCCATTTTACCGTTGTAACGAGACTCTTTGGAAACTGCGGTCTTCCTATCAGCCAGCCGCTAGTAAGCTAGAAGCCCAAAAAAACAGGCCGCTCAGGGGGGAGGCTTTGAGCGGCCTGGTTGGCGAAGTCCTCCGGGGGGAGGGAAAAATTATCCGTCCAGTTACATCGACGAAGGATTGTTCTGCCCGGTCGTTGTTGGCGTCGTCGTCGGTTGGGTCGTGTCGCCCAGGGTGTTGGTCATCAGGCGGACATCCACGCGGCGGTTGTCGGCACGGCCTTCTTTCGTCTTGTTCGTCTCCACCGGCTTGTCCTTGCCCAGCCCGATCACGTAAATCTTGTGGGCCGGCACGTTGTACTTCGAGGCCAGATACTGGATCACCGCGTTCGCACGGCGCTGGCTCAGATCGTAGTTATACTCGGCCGAACCCACGGAATCCGTGCTGCCTTCCAACGCGATGATATAGCCTTTGGTGCCCGAAATACTCCCTGCCAACTGGTCAAGCGCCTCTTTGGACTTGGGCGTCAGATTGTCTTTGTTGAAGCCAAACTTCACCGACGTCTCCGCCACCGGGCGATAGTTGTCCAGGTTCGCCACCGTGTTGGTCAGCACGCCCACACGGTTGTTGGCTGCGTCGGCCATTTGCTGCGCCGATGCCGCGGATTGGCCGGCGGCCTGTGCTTTCTGTTCCACATCGGCCGTCTTGGCATTCACCGCCTGGATGCCGGCCTGCGCCCGGGCATCGACGTCCTTGATGTCCTTGCTGTTCTTCGCCGTCAGGTCATCCAGCTCGTTGGTCTTGTTGATCAGCGGCGTGGTCTGTTGCTTCACGTAGTTCTTGCTGGTGCAGCCAACGCTGGCCGCCATGCTCACTGCTAGGAAAATCGTTAACGAAGTGCAGTTCATAATTGGGGAGGCTCCTTGATCTCTATTTCTTGCTCTTGCGCGATCGGGTTCTCACGCGTCGCGGAATTCCTTAGTGTTACTGCGGGCCCTTGGGAAATTGCTCATCCTTTACTACTCCCGCTTCTTGCAGTTGCACGGGACGTGCCAGTGTTCCGTCCCGCCGAAGCACCTGACATAAGTATATACGTTTTCAACCAGTTGCGAACACGCAATGGATAGAACCAGTTATTTCTCAGAGTCCGGGGGCAACGCAAACCCCACATGGGCAATGGAAATTTTATACGGTAAGGGCTCAGATTTCGGCAGGCCCCTCAGTTGGCTCGGGGCGGACAGATGAGCGGGATGGCCTCTCGCTTATTCTTGCGATAAAGGCGGAAGTCTGCTTCATCGATGGTGACAACGGAATGATGGGGATAGAGTTCACTCATCCGCACCAGGCAGAGATCGGCCAAGTCCGGCTTGCGATCAGCGTAGCGGCGCGCTAACTCGCGCAACTGAGGAATGTTCTCCGAGAAATCGAACGCGACTTGCAAGAGCTCGTCATCCACCAATGACAGCACGTAGGAACTCGATTCCAACTGAAATGCCGCTTCGCTGAGAACTGACTCGCAGGTGAGCAAGGGCTGGGTCAGAGTCTTCGCGATGTCGACCGCCCAGGCGTGATGCCGGTCATTGTGTCGGCCAGCAGCAACAATGAAGCCAGTGTCGGCGATGCCTTTCATTCCCGGGAATACCCCTTGCGTGACGAGACATCGGGAGGGCCGCCCTTGATCGCTCCCAAATGCCGAAGGAATCGCTGCCTTCCTCCGTTCGACTTAGCGCTCTCGAGTTGTTCACGGACAAGCCGACCCATCGGGATCCCAGTCCGCCGCGACGTTTCCTTCAGCCAAGTGAGGAGCTCGTCTGTAAGACGGATGGTGAGTGTGTGACTCATATAGACATATTGTAACACGCTCCGCAAATTCGCCCGCTCTAGTGGCGGACAGCTCAATTGTGTCGGCGGCGAAAAACCCAATCGACGGACCTGAAAGCGGGTCGGACGAACGTTATTGGCCGCGCAGCAGTGCCACAAGCGCCAGATCCCAAACAGTCAGCAAAGGCAACACATAGACCCAGCACTGCCGGTCGCGTCGGATCGCCAAGATGACCAAAATGTGAGCCAGCACAAACGGTCCCCAAAACAGAACGCGCTGGTGAGGCTATTGGGGCCGTATTCTCCATACCAATTTAGAAACCATGGGAACAGCAGGACGACACTCGACAGGCCCAGCCAGTTGACGCTGGTTCGGTGATTGAAGCCATACCCGCTCCTGAAAGCTGAAAGCTACCCATCATCTGTACACGTACTCTATCCCACCCCGGATGAACGGCGCCAATTTCATTCGGTCAAACATCGACTAAGATTGAACTTTCCCGCTTAATGGACCTCCTCGCCAAAATCCGCACCATCCCCACCGAGCCCGGCGTGTATCTCTACAAGAATGCCGAAGGCGAAGTCATTTACGTGGGCAAGGCGAAGAACCTGCGCAGCCGCGTCGCCAGCTACTTCCATGAAGGGCGCTGGGAGGACTCGAAGACTGGCACCCTGGTGCGTGAGGCCGTCGATGTCGACTACATCGTGGTCGCCAATAACAAAGAAGCGCTGGCGCTCGAAAACAACCTGATCAAACAGCGCAAGCCGCGCTTCAACATCTTGCTGCGCGACGACAAGACTTACCCCTACGTGAAGCTCACGCTGGGTGAGCGCTGGCCGCGAGTTTACGTCACCCGCCGCCTGCGCAAGGACGGCAGCGCTCACTACGGCCCTTACTTCCCCGCTAACCTCGCTTACCGCATCGTCGATCTGATCCACCGCAATTTCTTGATCCCATCCTGCAAGGTCGATCTCACGCGCTTTCACCCGCGTCCCTGCCTGCAGTACTACATCAGGCGCTGTCTGGGCCCCTGCGTGAAGGACTTGACCACGCCTGACGCTTATCAGGAGGCGGTGCGCGACGTAAAGCTGTTTCTGGAAGGCCGTCCCACAGATTTGAGCAAGTCGTTACACACGCGCATGGAACAGGCCGCCGGGGCCGAGGAGTATGAGCGCGCTGCCCGCTATCGAGACCTGATTTCGACCGTCGAGCAGTTGCAGGAGCGCCAGCGCATTGCCGCCGCGGAGGGCGATGACGCGGATGTCTTCGGCTATCACTATGAAAATGGCATGCTGGCGGTGAATCTGTTCCATATGCGCGGTGGCCGCGTCCTCGACCGCCGCGAATTCTTCTGGGAGAATCTGCCCGAGTTCGCGGTGCCTTCGGATGCCGAACCTTCCCCTGGCGATGTTGAGACAGAACATGTGGGGACGGGCACTCTTGCCCGTCCAGGCGAGCAAAGCTCGCCTGCTGCTCCTACCACCGACGCCTTCAACCCGGGTGAGTTCTTCTCTGCCCTGCTCAAGCAGCTCTATATCGGCCAGCCTTATGTGCCGCGGAATCTCTACGTTCCTGTCGATTTTGAAGACCGGGAAGCCCTTGAGGACTTGCTCTCCGAGCAAGTAGCGGGCAAGAGTGCCCGCTCCACACTAGTACATATTCTCGTGCCGCAACGCGGCGACAAACTCGCCCTCATCGATCTTGCCGGCACCAATGCCAAGCAATCCTACGATCAGCGTTTTCGCGTGCTCAAGCCCAATGCCAAGGCCATCCAGGAAGAACTGCAGGAAGCGCTCAGCCTGCCCGAACGGCCCAAGCGCATCGAGTGCTTCGACATCTCGCACATTCAGGGCGCGGAGACCGTGGCCTCGATGGTGGTATGGGAAGAGGGGAAGATGAAGAAATCGGCCTACCGCAAATTCATCATCCGTACTGTCGAGGGCGTGGACGATTTCGCTTCCATGCGCGAGGTGGTCACGCGCCGCTACAAACGCCTGCAACAAGAAGAAAAACCGCTGCCCAGTCTCGTGCTCATCGACGGCGGCCTCGGCCAGTTGCACGCCGCCGCCGAAGCGTTGGAAGCACTTGAGATCATTAACCAGCCACTCGCGGCTATTGCCAAGCGCGAAGAGATTCTCTACGTCTACGGGCAGGAGAAGGACCCGATTGCGCTCGATCATCATTCGCCGGTGTTGCACCTGATTCAACTCATTCGCGATGAAGCGCACCGCTTCGCCGTGACCTTCCATCGCAAACGCCGGCAGATGCGCGACCGCTCCACCGAACTGCTCGAGATCCCCGGCGTAGGCGAGAGCACGAGTCGACGGCTCCTCGAACACTTCGGCAGCGTGCAGGCAGTGAAGCAGGCGGACGCGGCGGCGTTGTCGGCGGTCGTGACCCGGGTACAGGCGGAAGCGATCAGCAATCACTTTCGGAAATAGTTAATCTATTCGAACGTGCAGCAGCCCGCGCGGCTACTGCGCCGGCTCCGGGCTGCCGTTCCCCATGTCTAAGACAACTTTCCAGCTTCCGTCCTTCTGCTTCTTCCAGATGCTGGTGTACTTGCCGTGATCGACGACCGGCTTGCCGTCTTTGTCTCTCGAGCGGAACTCGTAGTTGCCGTAGGTATAGCCCAAGTCTCCGGACGCGGATATATCGGCGCCTACAGGCGTCCACGTCAAGTGATTGTCTTTCTGATCGAGAAACCCCATGGTCTTCGCGATGTTTGTTTTTCCTTGAATGAGTGGCGCGCCGTTGGGCACTTCGACGGCATCGTCGGCGTAGTAGGAGAGGTATCCCTGCGAGCCGCGCTCGGCCGTAGCCTTCATGAACTCGGCTTCCATCTGGCGCAACGTGTCCGGGCTGGCTTTCGTAGACGCCGAGGCGAATGGGCGGGCGTTGGGAAGCACAACGGTCGCAACCAGAAGCGTGACGACAAGAACAAGCCACAACGATTTCATGCAGCCTCCATGATTTGCAGCGTATATTCTACAACGCAAAACCGATGAACCATAGAGGGCGCAGGGGGGCACAGGATGAAGCAGGAACTCGACGAGCCCCCGTCAGCTTCGGTTGGCCTAGTGATTTGTTTTCCTCCGTGCTTCTCCGTGCCCCTCTGTGGTTAAGATTCCGGGCTCTTTGCTACACTAGCCAGCATCCAAATGAATCGAATCCTCGTATTTCTCCTAACTCTTGCAGCGAGCGTATTTGGCCTTGGGCCCAAGCTTTCGGCGCAGACCTCGAACCCGCCCGATCTGGCCACGCCGCAGGAAAAACACCTGCGCAACGTGCGTCAACTGACCTTCGGCGGACAGAATGCCGAAGCCTATTTCTCTGCGGACGGCGCCAAGCTGATCTTCCAATCCTCCCACGGCGACGTGAAGTGCGATCAGATCTTCACCATGAACATCGACGGCAGCGATCAGCGCATGGTCTCGACCGGCAAGGGACGCACCACGTGCGGTTATTTCTATCCCGATGGAAAGAAGATTTTGTTTTCTTCTACGCACCTGGCCAGCCCGGAGTGCCCGCCGCGACCCGATTTCTCTAAGGGCTATGTGTGGGCGGTCTATGCGGGATATGACATCTTTACCGCGAATCCGGACGGCTCCAACCTCAAGCAACTCACGAATACGCCGGGCTACGACGCGGAAGCGACGATTTCGGTCGACGGCAAGAAAATCGTCTTCACTTCCCTGCGCCATGGCGATCTCGACATCTATTCCATGGACGCCGACGGCAAGCACGTCAAGCAACTCACCCATGAACTGGGCTACGACGGCGGCCCGTTTTACTCGCCCGACCGCAAATGGATTGTTTACCGGGCGTATCATCCGCAGACCGAGAAGGAAATCAGCGACTACAAGGAGCTGCTGACGCAGAACCTGATCCGGCCGACGGCGCTTGAACTGTGGATCATGAAGGCCGACGGCAGCGGCAAGCGGCAGATCACGAATCTGGGCGCGGCCAGCTTTGGGCCGTCATTCCTTTCCGATGGCAAGCGGATTATCTTTTCCTCGAATTACGACCCGGTGACGCATGCGACTGGCGGCATGGGCAACTTCGAGCTCTGGCTGATCAACTCCGATGGCAGCGGCCTGGAGCGCGTCACCTACAGTGACGGCTTTGACGGCTTCCCGATGTTCAGCCCCGATGGAAAGAAGCTGGTGTGGGCGTCGAACCGCAACGCCAAGGCGCCGCACGAGACGAATATTTTCATTGCGGATTGGGTGCCGTAGAGGGATTGTTGAAGTTGATTGTCAATTCTTGAATAGGATTGTCGGATTCTGATTTCCGATTTTCGATTCCCATGAAATTCCGCCATTGGATTACCGCGATCGTGCTGCTCCTGCTGATGGCTCTGACCATCGTGGGCCTGCTGCGCACCCGCGAGCAGGGACAGCCTGCGAAAAGCGAAGATACGGGCAAAGCGCCCGCCAAGCGGCTTCTGTCGCGGAGCACTCCGGCAGCGCAGCGTCCGTTGGTGGACGAGCGTCCACTGCAAACGGCGCGGCGCATGACGGCCATGGCGACGCCTGAGGAACAGGTACTGGCGCATGCGGCAGAGAAAGTTGGCGACCATGAAGTGGACCTGGCTTTCTTCGATGCTCTGCGCACCGCGGAAGAAAATCCCCCACAGCTCAGCCCCGAGGCCAGGCAGATTGCGGAAAGGAAGAACAAGGCCGAACTGGCGCTCAAGGAAGATCAGGAGGGCATTGTGCAGCTCACGCACAAGCTGGCCGCCGCTCCCGAATCGCAGAAGGAAAACCTGCAGGATCAGATCGACGTTGCCAAGGCGCAAATGGATCTGGATCAGTACGAGGTGGACGATGCGTCGGAAGACCTGGAGCAGGCGGGTGGAGATTCCCAATCCAAGATCAAGCGACTGAAGGCCGAGCATGACGCGGGCGATCAGAACGAGACGCCGATTGGCTCGGCGGTGAATCCGCATGAACTGGACTACCAGACCCACACGTTGCTCACGGTGTTCCGTGCGTGGAAGGCGCTGCGGGAGAAGAAGGCGAAGCTCGAAGAGGCGCGGGAGGAGACCGCCGCCAAGGCACAGCGCCTCAGCCAGCGTCACGATGCGCTGGCCGCGCAGGTGGAACAGGAGAAAGAGAACCGGGAAGCTGCCAAGCAGCATGCTAGAAGCTTTGCCCAGGCGAGCAAAGCGGCAAGTCGCGAAGAGTCAAAGTCGGGGGCGCAGGCGGCGCTGGCTTCTCTGAAGCAGTACACGCGCGACCAGAAAAACCTGGCGGACTTGGGCAGGCGGATTCAGGATGAAAAGGAACTGAACGACATTTACATCAGTTGGATGGGGCTGGTCGAAACCCGTGAGCGGGCGGCGCTGCACAACCTGATTGAATGTTTGCTTTGGATTCTGGGAGTCGCGCTGGTGGTGTATCTGGCGCATCGGCTGATTGACCGGCTATTCGGCGGCATGACCGCGGAAAACAAGCGCATCGGCACCTTGCGGTCGGTGGTGAAGTTCGCAGCGCAGGCGCTGGGCGCGATCGTGATCCTGTTGATCGTGTTCGGCATGCCCAGCCAGATGACTACGATCCTTGGGCTTGCGGGTGCGGGGCTCACCGTGGCCAGCAAAGATGTCATCATGGCTTTCTTCGGATGGTTTCTGCTCATGGGGCGCAACGGCATCCGCGTGGGCGACTGGGTGGAGATCGACGGCGTAGGCGGAGAGGTGATTGAGATCGGGCTGCTGAAGACGGTTTTGCTGGAGACCGGGAACTGGACGGATTCCGGACATCCCACCGGCCGCCGGGTTTCCTTCGTGAACAGCTTCGCCATCGAAGGACACTACTTCAACTTCTCGACCTCAGGTCAGTGGATGTGGGACGAGTTGCAGCTCACCCTTCCGGGGGACCAGGATCCCTACGCCGTGATCGACGGATTGCAGAAGCTGGTGGCCAAGGATACGGAAGAGAACGCTCGCAAAGCCGAGGAAGAATGGCATCAGACGACAGCGCGGTACCATGTGCAGGCCTTCTCGGCGACACCGGCAGTCAGCGTGCGCCCCACCGGGTCAGGCGTAGAACTGCGCATACGGTACATCACGCGAGCCTACGAGCGCCACGAAACGCGCAAGCGGCTGTACGAGGCAGTAGTGGCGCTGATGCATGGAAAGCGAGGAGCAGTAAAACCATAGAGATGTAAGGTACTAACTTGATTGGTTGCGCGGCTAGGTTTTCTGGCTGTCCTGGCGCGCCATTTGCAGGGCGCCCGCGACAGGCTCGACGACCTGCGGGTTCACATCCAGGCGCGGATCGACTTTGCGAACCTCATTGCAAAAAACCTCGCGCACCAGGGGCGCGTGACGAAAGACGCCGCCGACCATGGCTAGCGGGACGGCGGGCAGGCCCGCGTTGTCTTCTGCGAAAAGCCGGCGAACCACGATCTCCGCGAGCTGGGCGAGTTCCCCACCCGCCTGTGCGAGCACGCGTTGTGCCAGGGCGTCGCCGGCATCGGCGGTAGCCAGGATTGCCGGAAACAACGCCGCGAAGTCTGGATTGGAGTTGGCGGCGCGCACGAACTCGTCGAGCGAGTGCAGGTTCCAGGCTGCCTTCAGTGCGCGGAAGAGCGGCAATGCTTCCGCGGCGGCTTGATGGTCTGTTCCCTGATAGACGCTTTGATCGATCGCGCGCAACAGGCTGCTGACCGCGGCACGGCCGATCCAGTGGGCCGAACCTTCGTCGGAAATGGCGAAGCCCCGGCCTCCGGCACGAGCGGTTCTCCCTTGCGCATTTCGACCATAGGCAATCGAGCCAGTTCCGGCGATGACGATCACCCCCGGCCCCACGCCAAAGGCTGCTGCCATCGCGATCTGCATATCGCCAACAACTTCAATTTCCCCGGGAATTATCTCCGCAGCGATTTTGCGTATGGTTCCTGCGATTTCCTCACGCCCGGCGCCCGCGACGCCAATGCAGGCACGCTCCACCTGCCGCGGAGCGATTTCCACGGCGGCGCACGCCTCGCGCACCGCCTGGTGCAGCCCTTCGCGCGCACGAGCTTCTCCCACGCGGGTGATGTTGCTGGGCCCAGCAGTAACTGTGGCGAGGAGCGAAGATTCGTCGCCCACAACGCACTTTGTCTTGTTCCCGCCGCCGTCAATGCCCAGATAGTAGGCCACGGGTTAGTTCTATCACAGGCCAGTTTCTCAGTTCTCGAATCTCAGTTCGCTATGGAAACTTAACTCGCACGTGTCTCCACGGCCATGTCCATAAAGACTCACTCGCGCGGGCTGCGGATTGCCGCCATAATTGAAGCCGGATAAATATGGAAATTCAAATATCGGAACTAGGGAACACCGGCGACACCCGTGGTCTCAGCTTTACCGCCCCACCCGACGCGCTCGACTTCCTGGGACGCGTTGCCGACGTGCACCTGGCTTCCACCGCGCCGGGAGCCGTGCGCGGAAATCATTATCACTTGCGCAAGCGCGAGGCCATCATCCTGTTGCCGGGCACAGCCTGGTCGCTGCACTGGGACGAAGGCGAGGGCATGCCGGCGCAACACCGCAGCTTTCAGGGCAGCAGCGCTGTGCTAGTGCTGGTTTCACCAGGCCGTTCACATGCGGTGCGCAACAACGGCGCAGCTCCGTTGTGGCTCGTAGCCTGTTCGTCCGAGCCCTACGATCCCACGGAAACTGTGCCGCGGAAAGTGGTGTAGCGGAAGCGTATTCCGGCAGAACCCATGGGCCTCGACAAACTCGATCTCGCGATTATCGCGCTGTATCTGGTGGGGATCACCCTGTTCGGACTGCGCTTCCGCAAACGGCACCGCTCGCTGCGCGACTACTTTCTGGCTGGACGCGATATTCCCTGGTGGGCGATCGCGCTTTCCATCGTTGCCGCCGAGACCAGCACTCTGACCATCATCAGCATCCCAGGGCTTGCCTATGACACCAACCTCACCTTCCTGCAGGTGGTGATGGGATACCTGGTGGGACGGGTGGTGATCAGCTTTGTGCTGCTGCCGCATTACTTTCGCGGCGATCTCTACACCGCCTACGAACTGATTGAACGGCGCTTTGGCCGCGGGTTGCGGTCCCTGACTGCCGGATTATTCCTGCTGACGCGCGCTGCCGCTGAGGGAGTTCGCGTATATGCCGTGTCGATTGTAGTGTCGATCGCGCTGGGCACAGGCGAGGTGGCCTCAATCGCCATCATCACTGCATTGACGCTCATCTATACGTTCGAAGGCGGGCTGGCCGCGGTGATTTGGACTGACGTGGTGCAGACGGTGATCTATGTTGGCGGAACCCTGGTTGGATTGGCGACGATCCTGCATCTTGTGCCGGGGGGATGGACGGCGATTCACGCCGCGGCCGCCAGCGCTGGCAAGCTGCAGGTGTTCGACTTCCGGCCCAACTTCTGGCTGCCGTACACATTCTGGGCGGGCCTCCTCGGTGGCACCGCCTTCATCACCGCGAGCCACGGCACCGATCAACTCATTGTCCAGCGCTTACTGGCGGCACGTGGACAGAAGCAGTCTGCCTTAGCGCTGCTTTCGAGCGGAGTGGCAATTCTGTTCCAGTTTGCTCTCTTCCTGACTGTGGGCGTAATGCTGTGGGCCTTCTACCGCGTGCCCTCGGCGACTTTTGGAAAACCTGATTACATCTATCCGAAGTTTATTGTGAGCCAAATGCCGCACGGGATTTCTGGGCTGCTGATTGCAGCGATTCTGGCGGCGGCCATGTCGAATCTAAGCGCAGCGCTGAATTCGCTTTCGTCGAGCACAATAATGGATTTCTTTCTACGCTTCCGGCCGCAAACTGATGAGCGGAAGCGAATACGGCTCTCCCGGCTGGCGACTTTCTGTTGGGCGATCGTGCTGTTTGCGTTGGCGCTATTCGCGTTGCAGAGGGCTGGACGCGTGGTCGAAGTGGGTCTGCAGATTGCCTCCGTGGCCTATGGCGCGCTGCTCGGAGTTTTCCTGCTGGGAGTGTTGACGCGGAAAGCCAATCAGCGCGGCGCGATGTTGGGAATGTTGTTCGGGTTCAGCATGGAATTGTATTTGTGGAGAGCACACGTGCCGTGGACCTGGTGGGTGATGATTGGGACGATAGTGACGTTTGCAGTGGGATACGTAGCCAGCTTGCTTCTTAGCGAACGGTCGTAAAGAAAACCCGCCTTCTCCTCTGACGTATACTGGCACACTTCAATCATGCCCGAGCAAATACAGCGAACGACCACCCGTCCCGAACTTTCCCGCGATCTTGGCGTCAGCCACGCGTCCGCGGTGGTCGTGGGAACAATCATTGGCAGCGGAATCTTTCTTGTTCCCGCCGAGATGATGCAGGCCGTGGGTTCGGCCAAGCTGGTGTATCTGGCGTGGCTCGTAGGTGGGCTGCTGTCTTTTTTTGGCGCGCTCACCTACGCCGAACTGGGCGCTATGAAACCGCAAGCGGGCGGCGAATATGTTTACGTCCGCGACGCCTACGGGCCTTTGGGAGGCTTTCTCTACGCCTGGACATGGTTCGTCATCGCCAAACCTGCGTCAGTAGCTACGGTCGCTACCGGGCTGGTTCGCATTCTGGGCACGTTCCCGATCTTTTCCTTCTTTCCCACCAATGCTATCTCCGTTCCTTTCGCCATAACCTGGGGCCAACTTATCGCGATCGCCGCCGCCATTCTTATTTCCCTTCTGAACTATCTGGGAGTAAAGAAGGCCGGTGAATTCCAGCTTGTGTTCACCGTGCTGAAAGTGGCGATCATTCTCGGCATCGTGGTTGTCTGCTTCAGTGGGGCTGGGAGCGCAACCGGACGCGGCTGGAGCAACTTTGCCGGAACCTTTACCGGGGCCAAGGGCGGGATCGCCGGCTTCATGGCTGCGCTGGTGGCTGCGCTGTGGGCATATGACGGCTGGAACGATCTGAACATGGTCGCTGGAGAAGTGAAGAGGCCGGAGCGAAATATTCCGATTGCGTTGATCGCGGGCGTGGCTACGGTTGGGGTGCTGTATGTCCTGGTGAATGCGGGCGTGCAGTACGTGCTGCCGGCGAATGCGATTGCGGCATCGCCGCGGCCTGCCTCCGACGCGGTCGCCCTAGTCATGGGACGCATGGGCGCGAGCATCGTGTCTGCGGGCATGGCGGTCTCTATGCTGGTCACGCTCAACGGGACGATTATGAGCGGGGCTCGCGTACCCTTTGCCGTGGCTCGCGATGGCTATTTTTTCTCTGCTCTGGCCGAGGTGCATCCGCGCTTTCACACTCCGTCGGTTGCCATCGTGATGCAGGCTGTGCTGTCGATCATTCTGCTTCTGCTGGGAGGAAATTTCCGGCAGCTTTTTTCGCTCGCCATCTTTGCCGAATGGCTCTTCTATATGATCGCCGGTAGCACCGTCTTCGTCTTCCGCTGGCGCGATCCCGATGCTCCCCGGCCTTATCGCATGTTCGGTTACCCGTTTGTGCCCGCTGTGTTTATCGTCGTGGCAGCTCTTCTTCTTTACTACACCTTTCGCAGCGACTGGCCGAACTCTTTCTATGGATTGCTGGTAATACTCGCCGGAGTGCCGGTGTTCGAGTGGTTCCGGTGCCGGAGGGTTACTATTTGATTACAGGGTTACCCCCCTCCCCCTCCCCCCTAATCTCTAGAATCATTGAGTTAAGCATGTTTTGGCCTGCAAAATACTTCAAACAAAGGACTTAGAGGTCAAAATCTAGAGAACAAAGGACTTAAGAGCCTGATTTCCTGGCCGGGGCCTCCGTTGCGTTGGGCGCTGCGTGTACTGCCCTTGCTGGGACAATTCTGAAACGAAGTGGGGGCTGTGCGCAAGGTCAGATGTCACAAGGGTGCTGTGGAAAACTGGGTTGCTGTCGTAGCGGAGTTGGAAAGCTTGCGCTGTATAGATGCTCTGGCTTCGGCAGCATCGCGCATCAGTTGTCAAACGTCGAAATATGCTCCGGACAGAGCACGACTAATTTACTTCTCGAACACTTTTTCGATCTGTCCGACTTTCTTCTGAACTTTGCCGGTGTTTTTTTCGGCGTTGCCT
>CABDYC010000423.1_pt1 | contig 38078 bp, 32 predicted proteins | sample 3421511 | NCBI WGS metagenome assembly CABDYC01 (sample SAMEA5534336, study PRJEB31848) | metagenome | biome: tundra; feature: field; material: soil | place: USA | collected 2013-05 | depth 0.15 m | reverse complement strand
GGACGCGGGCGATTTGCAGTTAAACGATACGCGGGCGAAGGTTGGCGATGATTTTGCGGAGATTGAACGCGCGGTGGGCGAGTTGCTGGAGAAGGGTGAGCGTCCAGTATCGCTGGGCGGAGACCACTCCGTTACGTACCCGATCCTCAAGGCCTTTGCGCGGCGCTATACCGAGCTGACGATCGTTCATTTCGACGCGCATCCGGATTTGTATGACGAGTTCGAGGGCAGCCGGGTGTCGCATGCGTGTCCTTTTGCCCGCATCATGGAGGAGCGTCTGGCGAAGCGGCTCGTGCAGGTGGGGATTCGCACGATGAATGGGCATCAGCGGGGGCAGGCGGCAAGATTCGGCGTCGAGGTGGTGGAGATGCAGGCGCTGCCCGCCTACGGCCGGCTGGAGATTCACGGGCCGGTTTATGTTTCGTTTGACATGGACGTGCTCGATCCGGCGTTTGCGCCGGGGATCTCGCATCGCGAGCCGGGCGGGATGACGGTGCGGGAGGCGATTGCTCATCTGCATGCGATTGAGGGGACGATTGTTGGGGGGGATGTTGTGGAGTACAACCCGGTGCAGGATGTTTCCGGAATGACGGCCACGGTGGCGGCGAAGATTCTGAAGGAAGTTCTGGGGAAGATGATGGTGGAGCGGTGAGAGCAGTTTTCGTCCGGTCAAGAAACCAGGGATGCATGCAGCGGTGGAGATGCCTTCGGGGCCAGTGGTGGCGCCGGCACTTCGCGGGCGAGGGCGCCCGCGCCACAGTTAAGGAGTAAGGTTATGCCGGGGAATGGTCTTGTGCAGGTTGCAAGCCCGTATACGGTGAGCGAAACGTTGCAGCGGCTGGAATCGGTTCTCGCCGAGCGCGGGGTGCGGGTTTTCGCTCTCGTAGACCACAGCGGAGAGGCGGAGAAGGTTGGGATGAAGATGCGGCCGACGAAGCTGGTGATCTTCGGCAATCCGAAGGGCGGGACGCCGGCGATGATGGCCGCCCCCACAGTGGCTATCGATCTGCCGCTGAAAGCGCTGGTGTGGGAGGACGAAAATGGCAAGGTTTGGGTTTCCTACAATAGTCCGGAGTACTTGCAGCAGAGGCATGGCGTGCCGGAGGACTTGATCAAGAATATTGCGGTGGCGGGCGCGCTGGTGGCGAAGGCTGTGGAATAATGCTGCCGTCATCATCCTGCCGCCATGGGGAGACACTGTGGTTGAGAATTCCAACCGAGCCCGCGACCATTTAGCCAACGAGCGCACGTTTCTGGCGTGGGTGCGGACTAGCGTCGCGATCGTGGTGTTTGGGTTCGCCATTGGGCGCTTCGCCATTGCCATGCGGCAGTTAACGGAGTTTCAGGGCCACGTATCAAGAACCACCGGGCTTTCGGTGTGGATGGGGATGAGTTCGATTCTGGCGGGCGTGGTGATGGTGGTGGCCGGGCTGATGCGATATCGAAAAACGCGAGCGCAACTGGATGAGGGCAAGTTTGAGCCGGCGGGGTTCGTTGTGGATCTGGTGACGATTCTGACGGTGTTGTTTGGGTTGGCGCTGGCGGGATATTTGCTTTACGTGGAGAAGAGTTTAGGTTAGGCAAGCGGTGCAGTTGGTAGTGAACTGTCGAGAGCAGTCTTCAGCATCGAAAACTTATGGCGAACGATCAGGAAAAAGAAGCGGCGGCGCGGGCGAGCTTGCGGTTCGTCAAGGATGGTCAAATCGTCGGTTTGGGGACGGGATCGACCGCGGTTTATTTCATTCGGCTGCTGGGCGAGCAGGTGAAGAATGGGCTGAAAGTCCGCGGCATACCCACGTCGGAGCGTTCGCGGGAGCAGGCGGTTGGCCTGGGGGTTCCGCTCACCACGCTGGATGAATGTCAGGAGATCGACGTGACCGTAGACGGCGCGGACGAAGTTGATGCGCAATTGCGGTTGATTAAAGGTGGCGGGGGCGCGCTGCTGCGGGAAAAGATTGTAGCTTCGGCCACGAAGCAGCTTGTGATTGTGGCCGATGCGAGCAAGAGAGTTCCGGTGCTGGGAAGGTTTCCGCTGCCGGTGGAAGTGATCAAGTTCGCGCAGGCGGTTGTGTTGAAGAAGATTGAGGCACTGGGTGCGGAGGTGAGTCTGCGGCAGGAAGCGGATGGAAAGCCGTACTTGACCGACGAGAACAATTACATTCTTGATTGCCGGTTCGGGCAGATTCCGGATGCGGATGGGATGGCGCGGCAGCTTAGCGATATGCCGGGGGTGGTGGAACACGGACTGTTCATTGGCATGGCGAGCGTGGTGCTGGTGGCCAACGGGAGCGAGATTTTAGAGCTGCGGCGGCAGAGCTGACAACAAAAAGCTTCATCGCAGAAGACGCTAAGAAAGGCCGCGGAGATCGCAGAGAAGAGCAATCCCAAGAAAAAGGTTCCTCCGTGACTCCGTGGTGAGTCGGCTCCTTTACTCATAGAAAAGCAGAGGCATTGAGATGGCAGCGGGGGCGCAAACACAGGGGCGGGAGCAACCTTCGCGGCGGCGTGGGCTGCGGTACCGCTTGCAGGCGCCGCTGGATGTAACCGTGCTGCGATCGGGGATTCCGGATACCTTGCCGGGGCGGTCGGTCAACCTGGGTGAGGGCGGAGTGGCCGCGGTGCTGGCGGGAGAACTATTGCCGGGTGAAGCGGTGGGGGTGGAGATCCGGCTGCCGATGGCGGCGGATCCGCTGCGCACGCGGGCGCTGGTACGGCATCACGACAGGCTGCGCTCGGGGATGGAGTTTGTCGGGCTGTCGCTGGAGCAGCAGGCGGCGATTCGCGATTGGGCGGGAGAAGCGAAGGCGGAACCGGAACTGGGGGTGCGCACGAAGATTCCCATCGTAGCCGGGAAGGGTTCAGAGAGTGGGGGATCGGGCGGTGCGCAGCCTCCTACCCGCAGGGGGCACGGCCGGGGATGGATCTTCTTGCTGCTGTCGGTGGCAATCCTACTGGCTGTTTTGTGGTGGCGCTGGAATCGCGGGTGGGAAGATCTGGAGTCCAGTCTGCAGAAAAACGAAAAGACTTTGAGGCCGCCGCAACCTCAGGCGCACGTTCCAGCCGACGTGATGGAGAAGCTTGTGACTCACCGCGTGGACCCCGATTATCCCGCGGGAGCGCGGGCGGCGAATCTGCAGGGAGTGATCGTGCTCGATGTGGTGGTGGGACGCGACGGGTCGGTAGTGGGTATGCACGCGCTGAATGGACCCGAGATTCTGGCGCAGGCCGCGATGGATGCCCTGCGCTGGTGGCGGTTCGAGCCTTACCGCGTCGAGGGCCAGGCGGTGGTGGTGGAGACGACGGTCGCGGTGGAGTTCAAGCCGTAGGGGCGGCTTTCCGGCTCTCCGCATCCGGCATTGAATGCCTTGCGGGGCCAATGGTGGCGCCGGCAGGTTGCATAGGTCCTTGGCTTCGCTCAGGATGACAAACCGAATGGGGATTTCGGGTTTCAAACGCGGCGCTTGCGGAGGGCGCTGAGGACGATGATGCCGCTGACCGCGAAGGATACGACGGCGGCGAGCGCGGCGATCAGCATAAGAGCTCCGTTGAGGTGAAGGACGTCGGCGAATACGGCTGCGACGGCGAAGACAACGCCAAGTACATTGAGCCAAAGCGGACCTCGAGCGGAAGAAGCTCGAACCGAAGAAGAAAGATCGGGACGCAGGCGAACTTGCAAGAGCAACGCGGCCACGCCGATGGCGGCGACCACGACCAAAGCAACCGGACTCAGGAACGCTCGTTGGCTGGTATAGAGGACGACCAGCGCGAGGGCAGCGAGCAGCAGGCCGGCAGCGACAATGGTAGCGCCGCGCGGCTGAGGATTGGGGCCGGGGTTGGAGGGGTCGTCAGGCACGGAGTTCCGTCCCCCAGATTTATACAGGGGCAAGGGAAGGTTTTCAAATGGGAGCGCGACGGACCACGGTCCGCCGGTCCGCCTACTCTTTCAACTGGCTGGCGCTTCGAGCGGAGGCTTGGATACCGCGCTGTGCCATCCCTGTTTAGGAATCCGGCGTGGAGTGGCTCATACCGACTAGCCATTCGGCCTGGAGGGGATTGCCATGGTTGACGGCGTAGAGGACGAGTTCGACGCGGGATGAGATGCCGAGCTTGTCGAAGATGCGGAACAGGTACTTCTTAATGGTGTGCTCGCTGAGGTTGAGTTCGCGGGCAATGTCGCGATTGCTGAGGCCTTCGGCGACGAGGGCAACGACCTGTTCTTCGCGCGGTGTGAGGAGCTGGTGGCCGCGGGAATTGAGCACTCGCAGGGAAGGCACCTCGGAGATCAAGTCGAGCAGAAAAGTCATCTGTTCGGTGTTGGCCCAGATCTGACCGCCGGCGACCCGCTGGATGCACCTGCAGAGCAGCCGGAAATGCGTGTCCGCAATGCAGAAAATGCCGCGCGCACCGGAGCGGAATGCGCTCACCACCAGTTCGCGATCGTAAGACTCCACCAAAAGAACTTTGGCGACGGCGGGATGGGAGAGATGAACGCGGCGCAATGCCGCCATCTGGTTGGCGATGCTGACAGAATGATTCAGCGAAAGAACAACCACTTTGGCGGGATTGGAGGCGACCGCCTGAAGGATCAAGGTTACGTCGACCGGACATGTGAAGATGCGGAACTCGGAACGCCGGCGCAAGGCACTGGTCAGCAGTTGCGCCTGCATGCGGTTGGAGTCCGCAATGAGGACGTTGATTGCGGACGAAGCGGCGGCTGAGGGCGAACTCATGAAACAGGACTCTGGATGAAACGGCATTACGTAATGTGTGATCTTAGGGGAGCACGGGGGAGTTCTCAAGGAAACATGTCACATAATTCGGGGGAGGCTTTCAAATCGGGAAAGCAGGTTGCGATGCTGTGGAAAACCGACGAGTAGGCCTGGGAATCTTGAGGAAGTTTGGGCGGAACATCGCAGTGGCGTGGCTTTATTCCGCACGTTCGAGGCCCCGGTTCTTGAGCGGCGTGTGATTCAGCGAACATGCAAGTCTACTTTTGTAGGTAGCCAGTGAGGGGACAGTCTTGCGGCTCTATCGGAAGGGGTCAGCGCGAAGAAAACCCGCGGCACTCCTGGGTTCGGCACCTTCCGAGCGTAAATCGGGCAGGACCACGTTGGTAGACAGCACTTCCCATGTCTTGCCGCGAAATCCGCATCGAGATACCTTGCACAAAGAGAGCCGCGAAAGCTGAGTGACTCTCGGAATCCAGGGAAACAGAGCCCATTACGCAATGAAGCCCTTCGTTGGTTGGACAAGAGTTGCGGTGATGGGGCTGTTGGTATTGCAGTTTTGCGTGGCCGCATTCGCCCAGGAGGAAAAGAGGGAGCAGGACCTGGGAGCAACCATACAGTCTTCTCAAACTGGCCAAACCGGGGCTGGAGTGGGGAGCACAGGAATGACGGCTGCAAAACCCGGAGAGGCGGACGGCATGGGAAACCCTCAGCTCGGAGGGGAACGCCGTCCGCTTTACCGGCTGAACCGCAGCGACGTGTTGGCATTGAGTTTCACGCTGTCGCCGGAGTTCGACCAGACACTCACGATACAACCGGATGGATATATCGCCCTGAAGGACGCGGGGCCGGTGTTCGCCCAAGGACTCACGCTGGAGGAGTTCCGCGGGGCCGTGCGGCAGGCATACACGGGATATCTGCACGATCCGCAGGTGGCGGTGGCGCTGAAAGAATTTGAGCATCCTTATTTTGTGGCGGGCGGAGAGGTGGGACGGCCCGGCAAGTACGAGTTGCGGGCAGAGACCACCGTCATCGAGGCGGTACAGATCGCGGGCGGATTTACACACGAGGCAAAGCATTCGCAGGTGCTTCTATTCCGGCACGTGAACGATGATCTGGTGGAAGCACGCGTTTTCAACCTGAAGAGGATGTTGAAGGGAAAGAACCTGGGCGAGGCCTCCCAGTTGCGCCCCGGTGATCTGGTGTTTGTTCCCCAAAATTCTATCTCGAAGATCGAGCGGTTTCTCAGTAAGCCTTCCTTAAGCATGTACGTGAGTTCCACACAGTTTTAGCAAACGACGCAGGTCAATCCGCATGCCAGACCAAGATCCAGCGCGCAAAGAAGAAGAGCCGGTGTCGCCGACGATGCGGGAACTGGTGATGGTCCTGTTCCGGCAGCGGAAACTTTTTGTCGGCGTCTCGGGCTTGGTCTTGATCTTGGCCGTGGTCTATGCGTTCGCCGGCGCTACGTATCGCGCCCAGGTGCGGGTGCTGGTGCGTCGAGGACGGGCCGACCCTCCTGTGACCGCACAGCCGAATGCGCCACCCGATTTTTCCCGGGTGGAAGTAACCGAAGAAGAGCTGAATTCAGAAGTGGAACTGCTGAAGGACGAAGATGTTTTGCGCCGCGTGGTGGAGGCCAACGATTTGGCTGCACATGACTGGTTGCGTTGGCTCCGGCCCCACGAAGGGCAAGCGGCGCGCGTGGAGCGGGCAGCGAAGCGGCTGGCCAGCCGGTTGCAAGTGGAACCGATCAAGAAAACTAACCTGATCGCGGTGAGTTATGACGCGCCGGATCCGCAACTGGCAGCACACGTGCTGCAGTCGCTGGCCAGCATCTACCTGGAAAAGCACATGGAAGTCCACCGGCCGGGCGGACAACTTCATTTCTTCGATCAGCAGACCGGAGAGTCGCGACGGCAACTGGAGGAAGCCAAGGGACAGCTAGTGGACTTTACGAAGAGCCGTGGCGTGGTGGTGGCCGCACAACAACGTGATCTCGTGTTGCAACGACTCGACGACGTAGAGGCGAGTTACCGGCAGACCCAGGTGGAGATGTCGGAGACAGCGCATCGAATTCAAGAACTTGATGCGCAGTTGGCGAAGTTGCCGGAACGAACCATTACCCAGGTTCGCAGCGCGGACAATCCGGAGCTGTTGCGGGCCTTGAAGGCAAGCCTACTGGATCTCGAGTTGAAGAAAACTCAGTTACTGACCAAGTTTGAGCCAAACCACCGCCTGGTGCGGGAGGTCGAGCAGCAGATCCTTCAAGCCAAAGCTGCGATCGCGGCCGAGAGGTTGAGTCCCCTGCGCGACGAGACCACGGACCAGGATGCGAACCATGAATGGGCCAAGGCGGAGCTGCAGAAGGCGCAGGTTGAGATGAAGGGATTGGAAGCACGAGAGGCAACGACGAGCGCGCACCTGGCGGGATATCGCGCCCTAGCACGTCAACTTGGCGAAGATGCGATTACCCAGGATGATCTGACGAGCAGCGCGAAGGCGGCGCAGGAGAACTACCTGCTCTATGTCAAGAAACGGGAAGAAGCACGGATGGGCGATGCCTTGGATGAGGGTGGCATCGTCAATGCAGCCATCGCCGAGCAACCGGTCGTTCCGGCCCTGCCGGTGTGGCCGGCCGGAGCGGTCGTGCTGGTAGGCTTTGTGGCGGCCCTGACTTCGGGCACTGGAGCTGCGTTCGCGGCAGATTATCTGGACCCGGCGCTGCGCACGCCAGAGGAGGTAATGGCGTGTTTGGAAATCCCGGTATTAGCTTCGATACCGGAAGGAATGGGCAGGCGGTTATCCGCCTGAAGGAGATGAGATGAGCGCGAACGCGGAAGTGCTGCGAAGATCCGAACTGATGGGGTCACCGGCGCAGGAAACGGTGTTGCCGCAGGTTGCGGTCCTTTGCGAGACGAACGATTGGAATCCGGAGGACTTCGCGCGCGAACAAGTTCGGGGCTTGGTGCGGCGGGCGTTCTTTACGAACGGAGGGCGTCCGGTGAAACAGGTCGTCTTCAGCGCAGCGGAGCCGCACACCGATGTGGCCAATATCTGCGATCAGGTGGGACGGGCTCTGGCGCTGGAGACGAGTGCCCACATCGCCATCGTGGGCCGCGAACCGCGGGAAGGAGCGATGGTGCGGTCTCATCCTCGCGATATGGGGAGTGCTGCGATCAAGTCCTGGTCTACCCAGACCGCGATCAACCTGTGGCACGTGCCGGAGTTCGGACGGCGCGAAAGCGGGGAGGAATCAGGGACAGGACGCTATTGGCTTTCCCGCCTCGCGGAGCTGCGAAATGAGTTTGAGTATGCCGTAATTCAAGGGCCGGCAGCGGGGATATCGAGCGAGGCCGCCTTGCTGGGACAGCTGGCGGATGGAATCATTCTCGTGCTGGGGGCTCACAGCACACGGAAAGCGACTGCTCGCAAGATCAAGGAAACGCTGGAAGCCGCGCAGTCTCGAATCCTGGGAACAGTGCTGAGCGGGAGAACGTTTCCAGTTCCAGCGCGGATTTATCGCCGGCTGTAGGCAGTTGAAGCAAGTGCGGTAAAAGACCGACTTTTCTTGAAATATCAGGGCGCGGCATGATGGAAACAGCGCCGGACGAGAGCATGGTTGAGCAGATACACGCTCCAACCATTGGAAGACCGTTCCAACGAGTAACTGTTGCTTGCCGCAAGTGCTGCGGTGCTGCAAGAACTGAAAACGCCGTGCAAAAGAAAAGGAGAATGGCGGTGGGACTCAATGAGCGGTAGCTATGGAGTCCCGGCGGCGGACGTTGCCCGCTGGCCACAACCGCAGCCGGTAGTAGAGGCCGCCCCGCCACAGTGGTTTGCGGTACAGACGCGGTACCGGTTTGAGAAAAGGGTCGTCGCACAGCTTAACCACAAGAGCTGCGAAGTCTACCTGCCATTGCTGACCGAACATCACACGTGGAGCGACCGGCAGAAGGTCGTCACGATTCCTTTGTTTCCGGGATATGCGTTCGTGCATATCGATCAGTCCCGCGATGCGCGGCAGGCGGTATTGCAGACTGCAGGACTGATCGGCTTCGTGAGCTTTGGAGGAATTGTTGTGGCGGTGCCGCCGAAGCAGATTGAAGATTTGCAGTTGCTGCTGCAAGAGAAGGGGCTCTTTTCGCTGCACCCGTTCGTGCGCAGCGGACAGCGCGTGCGGATCCGGGGCGGTTGCCTGCACGGATTGGAAGGAGTGCTGGCGCAACATGAAAAAGGAAAGCTGTTGATCTCAATTGAATCGATCCAGCGCTCGCTGGCGATTGAGATCCAGGGGTACGAGTTGGAATTGGTCTGAAGTGTCTTCTCCTTATTTACATTCAAGACAGCAGAAACCCCAGGGAAACGAGTGGGCTGCGCGGTTAATCCCAGGAGCAGCCTCCCCCTGCGGCCGGAACAAGCCGCAGCGGGAGGCAGGGGGGCAGGCTGCATTCTCGCTCTTTGGGGTTTTGTGGGCCGGGCGATGGGGCGAACGGGCGCGCCACCGGCGCGGCCTACTCGACATGCGTGGCACGCGGAATGTCCTCATCGTGGGAGCGGGCGCACTGGGCCACCGAATCGCAAACTATTTGGAGAAGCATCCGGAGATGGGCCGGTCGGTTTTCGGTTTTCTGGATGACTGGAAGCCGCTAGGAAACGGCGTGATCGGACGAATCGCCGAACTAGCGGAGCTGGCCCGCGCCGGATTCGTGGACGAGGTGATTCTGGCCGGACCGCATGATCGGGGGAAGACTTTGCGGGTACTGCGCACGGCCCAGCAACTGCGCCTTGACGTGAAGATGGCGCCCGATCTGTTTGGTTGCGAGCCAACGCGGGAAACGGAACGGATTGGGGGAATTCCTCTCATTTCCCTGCATGAAGAGCGATTGCCGGTCGCGGGATTGTGGCTCAAACGCGCGCTGGACCTCATGGGTGCGGGGGCGGCACTGATCCTTCTGGCGCCAGCGCTGGCCCTGCTCGCGGTTCTCATCCGATTGGATTCGCCAGGGTCCGTGCTCTATACGGCGCCGCGCGCGGGACGCAAGGGCAGACCGTTTCGCTGCTACAAGTTTCGCACCATGGTTCGGGACGCCGACGCCTTGAAGGAGGCGTTGCGGAAGCGAAATCAGAGACAGGGTCCGTTTTTCAAAATCACAGACGATCCCCGAATCACGCGGGCCGGGCGACTGCTGCGGCGCTACAGCCTGGACGAACTTCCGCAGCTATGGAACGTGCTGAAAGGTGAGATGAGCCTGGTAGGACCACGGCCGCATCCGCTGGATGACTATTCCGCCTATGCGATTGAGCACTTGCCGCGGCTGGATGTGACCCCGGGAATGACAGGACTTTGGCAGGTGACGGCGCGGCGGGATTCATCCTTTCAAGCCGGAATGAACCTGGATATTGAGTACATCCACCGCTGGAGCCTGGGGATGGACCTCAGGATTTTGCTGAAGACGGTCGGGGCAGTCCTGCGGGGGAGTGGAGACTGATGCCGCCGGTATCCGTGAGGATGGAGTCGCCTGCTTCGTGGGCAGGTGAGGCCGCCTGGCGGGGCCTTCGGACGGGGCTGCGGCCGCTGCAGGCGATGATGACGGCGCCGGCTGCGCTGTTCCTCGCGGCTCTGGCGGCCATGCTGCTGCGTCATCCTGATGTGCCTTTCTACGAGATCGATCGAGTCGCATTCCTATTGTTGGTGCTCGGGGTGACGGGACGAGCGGTCGTGACGCGCCAGCCGTTGCTGGTGGTGGAGCGGGCGACGTGGCCAATGATCGGCCTGACCTTGATGGCAGTCGCGAGCGTGATAGGGCAACCGTTCGACAACCAGACATGGTGTCTGCTGGCGGCGAAATTTATTGTGCCATTTGCGCTGTTTCATCTGGCGGCGCTGGTGTTTCAGGAGGAGCGGCGGCTTAGGCAGTTCGAGCTTTTCGCCCTCGTCGTGCTTGCTTATCTCTGCTTCACGTCGATCGCTTTCCTGGTGGGCGCGAAGTCCTTGATCTTTCCGCGCTTCATTCTGGACGAGAGCCTGGGCTACCACGTCGACCGGGCGCGAGGACCGTTGCTGCAGGCAGTGGCAAACGGGGTTTCGTTGAATCTGCTTGGTGTGCTGGCGCTGCACGCGCTTCTGCGGGGAAGAATACGGGGATTAACAGCCGGCGTGTTGCTGGCCTCCCTGCCGGTCGCGATCCTGGCGACGATGACGCGCGCTGTCTGGCTCTCGTTCGTGGTCAGCCTAGGGGTTCTCATTTTTCGCTCGCACAACCGGAGGCTGCGGCGTATCTGCGTCGCCGTCACGATCGTAGGAACGCTGGGATTACTCATCGCTTTGAGTTTTGACGAGCAGCGCCGTGCGCTTACGGACCGGCTGCGGGAATCTGGCCCTCTCGATTTCCGTCAGGCGGTCTACGTCGGCGGCTGGCAGATGTTCCTGGAAAAGCCATTCACAGGGTGGGGCGTGAACCAAATGCCCGCGGAGTTGGCCCGCCACGTCAGCGGTTACAAGGAAAAGGAGCTCTATCCGCACAATACTTACCTGGAGCTGCTGGTGGAGCATGGCATCTTCGGCTTGGGGCTTTATGTTTGGCTGATGTGGGAGATTTTGCGGCTGGGACGAGGCCCCGTTCCGCGGGCCGAACGCGAGGGCCTGCTAAATCAGCCGTTTCATGCCATGTGGCCGGTTCTGCTCGGCGTCTATTGGGTGAATGCCGCTCTCGTAGTGATGAATTATCAGTTCGTGAACGGGTTTCTGTTCACTATGGCGGGAATGCTGGCGGCGCAGCAGCGGCGCGCTGCTAGAGATTTGGACCGCGTAAGTCCCTCTCTCCAGGTATTTCCCGGTTCCGCGGCATAGATCTGATCCCATCGAATTCCGCAACTCTCCGTTCCCGTGTTGACGGTCGCCTATCTCGCCAATCAGTTTCCTGCGGCCGTGGAGCCCTATGTGGGCGAGGAGATCCAGGAACTGCGGCAGCGGAGAACTCAGGTCATTCCGGGCAGTGTGCGAAGGCCGAATGCGGCCCAGCGCGGATCGGCCGGCGCAGTCTCTGAACCCGAGATTCTCCGCCTGCAACCTCTTCGAGTGCTGACTCTTCTGCGAGCCCTAGGGCTCGCCCTGCGGCGCTGGGAACGGATTGCCGATTTAGTGACGCGGGTGCTCCTGCGAGGGAAAGAATCGCCCAAGCGTCGCCTGAAAAACCTGCTGCACACCTGGTTGGGGGCGTATTACGCCGTGCAACTGCAAGAGCGCGGAGTGGATCACGTCCATGTGCATCACGGATATTTCGGGTCGTGGATCGGGATGGTGGCGGCCCGGTTGTTGGGGATGAGTTTCAGCCTGACGCTGCACGGGTCGGACCTGTTGCTCCACGGTGCTTATCTCGACACGAAGCTGAAGAATTGCCGGTTTTGCGTAACCATTTCCGAGTATAACCGGCGCTATATTCTGGAACATTTTCCGGCTGTCGACCCGGGAAAGATCATTGTCTCGCGGCTGGGCGTGGATGCCCCGGAACGCGCAGACTCCCCTCGGAGGGTCGCGAGGGGCGCACGCTGCACTTTCACTCTGCTGGCCGTAGGGCGCCTGCATGCGGTGAAGGATCACGCATTTCTGGTTCGCGCCTGTGCTCGACTGCGGAATCATGGGCTCGACTTTGAAAGTGTGATTGCGGGGGAAGGGCCGGAGCGGCAACATCTGGAATTGCTGATACGGGAAAACCAGCTGCAAGACCGCCTCACCCTGCTCGGCCACGTGGCCCGGAAGCAGATGGATTCACTCTACCGGCGCGCCGACGTGGTTGTGCTTACCAGCCGCAGCGAAGGAATTCCGCTCGTGCTCATGGAAGCAATGGCACGGGGCAAAATCGTGCTCGCACCCGCGATCACGGGGATTCCGGAGCTCGTCATTCCCGGAAAAACGGGATTCCTGTATGCGCCCGGGGCGCTGGAGGATCTCGTAGCCAGGATTCTCTTCCTTCACATTCTGATGCGCTCGGAGGATCGCTATGCAGTGAGCCGGTTGGACTGGATCCGGCACGCAGCGCGGCTACAAGTCCTTCACAACTTTAATCGCAGTAAGAACCTGACTCAGTTCGGGGACCGGTTCCTGCAACTGATCGCGACCCAGGATTTCGCAACCCAGGAATTGGAGCCCTCCCCATGAGGATCTTGTATTGCAACAAATATAACTACCCGTTCAGCGGTACCGAGGTTTACGTGTTCGAAGCCATGGAACTCATGCGTTCCAAAGGACATGACGTAGCGCTGTTTTCCATGACCGACTCACGGGGCCAGCCTACTCCATACGACCACCATTTCATGCCGCACACTGATTTCAAAAAACAGAGCGGATGGTTTCACAAGGTGGGGCTGGCGGGGCGCGCGATTTATTCGCGGGAGGCGCGGCGGCGAATTCGGGCGATGATCGCAGAATTCCGGCCGGACGTGGCCCACGTGCGGAACATCTATCACCATCTGTCGCCGTCGATCTTATGGGAATTGAAGGCGCAGAAAGTTCCGGTCGTCTACCACCTGAACGATTTCAAGGTGCTGTGTGCCAGCTACAACCTGGTGTTGCGCGGAGAAGCCTGTGAGGCCTGCAAGGGTGGCGAATTCTGGCACGCGCTGAAGGAGAAGTGCTATCCGGGATGGAGCGCACGGATGACGCTGGTGGCGGAGGCCTACGTGCACAAATGGCTGGGCACGTACCGGAAATGCGTGGACTGCTTTCTTGCGCCCAGCCAATTTGTACGCGACAAGTTTGTCGAGCATGGCTGGGATCCGGCCAAGTTCGAAGTCCTTCCCCACTTCCAGCCAGTCAAGGGGGTTGCAGAGCGCAGCGCGGAGAACGCCCCGCTGCTTTACTTCGGACGGTTGTCGCCGGAAAAAGGCGTAGCCGATCTGCTGCACGCCATGCAGCGCCTGCCAAATCTTCGCCTGATCGTCGCGGGGGACGGGCCGGAGCGCGGCAGGTTGGAGGAGCTGGCTACCGAGTTGGGATTAGCCAACGTGGAGTTTTCCGGCCACATGCGGGGAGCGGAGTTGGATCGCGCGATTGCTAACTCACGCTTCACCGTGCTGCCGTCGCATGCGTATGAAACGCTGGGCAAGACGATTCTGGAATCCTACGCGGAAGCGCGAGCCGTGGTAGCCACAGACCTGGGATCGCGGCGGGAACTGGTGCATGCGGGCACCACGGGACTCTTGTACAGGGCGGGCGATGTGGACCAACTGGCAGAGGCTATCCAGTTCCTTTGCTCACAACCGGGGCTCGCGGAAAAGATGGGTCGCGCCGGCCGGGAGCGGGTTCGGCAGAGGTACACGCCGGAGACGCACTACGAGGCGTTGATTGGTTTGTATGAGCGCCTGGCGGACGGAAAGAGGCAATCGTCAGGCGCGTCAAAGCAGGGAAAGACTCGAAGGATGGCTCTGACCGTGAGCGCGGCACAAACTGGGATGCCACGAGCGGGTCGAGGGGGCTTCGTTCCCTTGCAGCGCCTGGCCTTTGCCCCAGCTCTGCAGGGCCCCGTCGACGCTGCTTCCTCAGTGTTACAGAAGCGGATGCTGCGGGTCGCATTCATTGGTGGGCGGGGTGTGGTTTCGAAGTACAGCGGCATTGAGGCCTACTATGAAGAAGTTGGGGAAAGGTTGACGGGGATGGGACACCAGGTCACAGCGTATTGCCGGACCTACTTCACTCCGCCGGGGAAGCAACACAACGGCATGCAAGTAGTACGCCTGCCAACCATCCGGTCCAAGCATCTGGAAACGTTGGTGCATACGTTTCTCAGCACCCTCCACGTTCTGGTGCAGCCTTGTGATGTCGTGCACTACCACGCGCTGGGGCCGGCCTTGTTTTCGTTTATTCCGCGTCTCGCAGGAAAGAAAACCGTGGTTACCGTGCAGGGTCTGGACTGGCAGCGCAAGAAATGGGGGCGTATAGCTTCTGCTGTCCTGCGGCTTGGGGAACGGGCGGCAGTAAGTTTGCCCACTCGCACGATGGTAGTCTCCCGGGCATTGCAGAAGCACTACAGGGCGGGCTATGGAGTGGAAACCAGTTACGTACCAAACGGAGGCGTGCTGCGCGAGCGGCGTTTGCCTGACAAGATCTTGGATTGGGGACTTGAGCCGGGAAAATACATTCTTTTTTTGGGGAGATTTTCTCCGGAAAAGGGCTGTCACCTGCTGGTCGAGGCGTATGAGAAGTTGGACACTGACATAAAGCTGGTAATGGCGGGGGCGTCGAGCTATTGCGACGATTACTCGCGGCGTCTGCTGACCCACGCCGGTGAGCGGATCAAGATGTTGGACTGGGTCTCGGGAGAGGCTCTGGACGAGTTGCTGACCAATGCCATGGTCTTCGTCTTGCCGTCTGATCTGGAGGGCTTGTCCCTGGCGCTGCTGGATGCGATGGGCGCCGGGCTCTGCGTGCTCAGCAGCGACGTCGCGGAAAATCGGGAAGCTGTCGATGAAGCGGGATTCACCTTCCGGCGCGGTGACGTTGCAGACCTGGCGGACCGCCTGCGATTTCTGATTGCGAATCCAGCGGTGCGCGAGGCCGCGGGACAGGCCGCAAAACGGCGCATCCGTGAGCTCTATCAGTGGCCGAAGATTGCCGCGGAGATCGAGCAAGTCTATTTCGAAATGATGGCTTGGGAACCGGGCGCACTGCCGTCCAGAAAACCGAGCGGGCGAGCTTTAGCGCCAGCGCCAGCTACGCAGCGGAGGGCAGGATAAGGCGACCAGGCATGTAGCTGTAGGAAACGTCTTAGCTCACACGAAACCGAATGCACCAACAAAGAGGACGGGGAATCCCGTCCTTTTTGTTTACAATTAGAGGTTCGCTCGCAGGCAGCGGCGTGCCGAGCGGTCGCGTGTTGTTGAATCCAGAGCAACTTCCACGATATGGAAAACACGATCCTCGTCACAGGTGGGGCAGGTTTTATCGGATCCAATTTCGTCCTGCAGCGGATGGAACGGGATCCGGCTTCCATTGTGAACCTGGACAAACTCACCTATGCGGGGAATCTGCGCAACCTGGAAACCCTCGCAAACGAGCGGCGGCATGAGTTTGTGCATGGAGACATTGCAGACCGCGGCCTGGTGCGAGGCCTGCTGGAACGTCGCAAGCCGCGGGCCATCGTGCACTTTGCAGCCGAGAGTCACGTGGATCGCTCCATCCGGGGACCGGATGATTTCATCCGCACAAATGTGGACGGAACCTTCGCGCTGCTGGAAGAGGTACGAACCTATTGGGGAGGTCTGGCTGAGTGGGAGAGAACCGACTTCCGCTTTCTACAAGTTTCCACGGACGAGGTGTATGGTTCGTTGGGACCCCAGGATCCTGCTTTTTCTGAGACGACTCCTTATGCGCCCAATAGTCCTTACGCCGCGTCGAAGGCCGCCTCCGACCATCTTGTCCGCGCCTACCACCACACCTATGGGTTACCGGTCCTGACCACGAACTGCTCGAATAACTATGGACGATTTCAGTTCCCGGAGAAATTGATACCGCTGGTGATCCTGAACGCGCGCGACGGAAAACCGCTACCCGTTTACGGCGACGGGCAGAACGTTCGCGACTGGCTTTACGTGGAGGATCACTGCGAAGCGATCGCAACGGTGCTCATCCGAGGACGAGTTGGGCAGACGTATAACATCGGGGGCTGGAACGAGAAGCGGAACATCGACATCGTAGAAATAATCTGCGACATTGTGGATGAGATGGCGGGGCGCCGCGGGTCTTCGCGCCGTGGCCTGATTACATTTGTGAAGGACCGTCCGGGGCACGACCGGCGTTACGCCATGGACGCAACTAAGATTGAGCGGGATCTCGGCTGGCGTCCGCTGGAAACGTTTGAGAGTGGGATTCGCAAGACGGTACGGTGGTACTTGGAAAATGAAGAGTGGGTCCGCGATGTGACGAGCGGGAGCTACCGGCAGTGGATTCAAACGCACTACTCTTCTTGAATTGCGGTCGTTGAATTGCGGCCGCGGCCCAGCAGAAGAATCGTCTTTATGATGCAAGCTTCGAACACGAGTTATAAGGGAATCATTTTGGCGGGAGGGTCGGGAACCCGCCTCTATCCCGTGACCCATGCCATGGGCAAGAGCCTGCTCCCGGTTTACAACAAACCCATGATCTATTACCCGCTGTGCACGCTGATGCTGGCGGGGATTCGCGACATCCTTCTTATTACCACTCCGGAGGACGTGCCCAAGTTTCAAGCGCTGCTGGGGGACGGAAGTCAGTTTGGGATCCATTTGCAATACAAGGTGCAGCCAAAACCGGAAGGAATCGCGCAGGCTTTTTTAGTGGGTGAGGCGTTTCTTGGAACCAGCCCTTGCGCCCTGGTGCTGGGCGACAATATTTTTTATGGGCACGACTTGGCCAAGGACTTGCGCAAAGCCGCAACTAAGACTCAGGGCGCTCGCGTATTTGCTTATCCCGTGCACGATCCCGAACGCTATGGAGTTGTGGAATTCGACGGCGCCGGGCGAGCTCTCAGCATCGAGGAAAAGCCCAAGCAGCCGAGATCGCGTTACGCGGTGACCGGACTTTATTTTTACGACAACCAGGTCGTAAAGATTGCGAAGTCGCTGAAGCCTAGTGCGCGAGGCGAACTGGAGATCACTGACGTCAACAAGGCATATCTGCAGCGCAGCCAATTGGAGGTTGTGGTCATGGGACGAGGCATGGCCTGGCTGGACACGGGCACGCATGAGTCGTTGATGGATGCGTCGCTGTACATTCAAGCCATCGAAAAGAGGCAAGGCCTGATGGTGGCTTGCCCCGAAGAAATTGCCTTCCGCTCCGGTTACATCACGGCAGATCAAGTGGAGAAAATCGGCAACTCGATGAAGAACAACAGTTACGGCGCTTACCTGCTGCAATTTTTGCGAGAGAAGGTATTCTGATGGATGCAGTTCAAGCAATTCGTCCTGCGATGGATGCACTCAAGAAAATCCCGACCTCGCTGCCCGGAGTATTCATTCTCGAACCACGCGTATTTGGGGACGAGCGTGGTTTTTTCTTCGAAAGCTACAACCAGCAGATCATGGCGGATGTGGGAATTGTTGAGAGATTTGTGCAGGATAACCATTCCTGCTCATCCCGCAACGTTCTGCGAGGCTTGCATTATCAGGTAAAGCATCCGCAGGGAAAACTTGTGCGCGTTGTCGACGGAGAGATTCTGGACGTCGCCGTGGACATGCGCCGGAGTTCTGCGAGCTTTGGCCGCTGGGAAGCCGTGCGATTGTCGGGCGAGAACAAGCGCATGTTGTGGATTCCGGTGGGCTTTGCCCACGGATTTCGTGTGCTTTCGAAAAAGGCTCACGTGCTTTACAAGGCGACCGATTTCTACGCACCTGAGTACGAACGAACACTCGCCTGGAACGATCCCCAGCTCAAGATCAACTGGCAACTGGACAGCGAACCGATAGTATCGGCAAAAGACCAGCGGGGCGCCGAGTTCCACGACGCCGAGAGTTTCAACTAAATTCCAATGCGAGTAACAATTTTTGGCGCCTCCGGCCTGCTAGGCAAGGCGCTCATGCACGAGTGGAGTGGAGATGCTGTGACCGGGCTCAGTTCGCGCGATACAGACATCCGCGATGCGAGGCGCCTGCAGCAGGTGGTGCAGGAAACACGTCCAGAGTGGATCGTGTTGGCCGCAGCTTACACCGATGTGGACGGATGCGAAAGCAATCCGGACCTAGCTTTTGCGGTGAACCGCGATGGAGCGGTGAATGTTGCCATAGCGGTGAGGATGGCCGGGGCACGGCTGGTGTTCCTCAGCTCCGATTACGTCTTCGACGGAAAGAAGACTACTCCGTATGAGACCGGCGACGCCCGAAATCCGCAGACCGTGTACGGACGAACCAAGGCCGAGGCGGAGATCAAGCTGCTGGAGTTGATGCCGGAGTGCTGCATCGTCAGAACGTCGTGGCTGTTCGGAACTGGCGGGAAATGCTTTCCCGATACGATCTTGAAGTTGGCCGCCAGCCGTCCGGCAATCGATGTGGTGAATGACCAGCGCGGCTGCCCAACGTATGCCGTAGACCTGTCGCGGGCGATCGTTCAATTGTGCCGGAAGAATGCGAATGGGATTGTGCACGTGACCAACGCAGATGATTGCTCCTGGTTTGAGTTTGCGCAAGAGATTGTCCGAAGTGCGGAGCTTAACACCACGGTGCGGAAGGTGAGCAGTCAGCAGATGGCGCGGCCTGCACCTCGACCCGCATATTCAGTTTTGTCGCCGGCTAGTCTGCAGGCCCTCGGAATTGAAATGCCTTCCTGGCATGATGCGTTGCGACGCTACCTGGAAGAACGACGGCGGTAGACCTGGCGCAGAGATTGCCTCACCTCCGGCAGCCCTGCTAGGATTGCCGAGGCCCGCCTGGGGATCTCGTGAAATTAATCCAGAATTACATCGATGGCCGATTCGTGCCCGGGAAGCGCGAGTTTGCGGATGTGAATCCCGCGGACGGGACGGTGATCGCACAGATCACCGAAGCCGACGAGGGACAAGTGGAAGAAGCCGTGCACGCGGCCCGGCGTGCGTTGCGCGGAGAGTGGGGGCGGCTCGGAGTCCGCGAACGCGCAACGCGATTGCACCGGGTCGCGGATGCGATTGAGAAACGCTTTGATTGCTTCGTTCAGGCTGAAGTTGCCGACACGGGCAAGCCAGTCTCGCTGGCTTCCAGGCTCGATGTTCCTCGCGCTGCGGCGAATTTCCGCGTCTTCGCCGATCTGGTGAAAATGTCTGGGCTGGAATCGTTCCAGACGGAAACTCCAGACGGAGAGAATGCCCTGAACTACGCCGTGCGCAAGCCGCTGGGCGTTGTCGGTGTGATCACGCCATGGAACTTGCCGTTGCTCTTGCTCACGTGGAAGGTCGCTCCCGCCTTGGCTTGCGGAAATGCAACGGTCGTCAAGCCTTCGGAAGAAACTCCGGCTACGGCCACGCTGCTCGCCGAGGCGATGCAGGACGCGGGAATTCCGAACGGCGTCTATAACGTGGTGCATGGCTTCGGTCCCGGGTCGGCGGGAGAGTTTCTGACGCAACATCCCGATGTCGACGCGGTCACGTTTACTGGCGAATCAAGAACTGGGGCTACCATCATGAAGTCGGTGGCGCCCACGGTGAAACCGGTCTCGTTCGAACTGGGCGGGAAGAATGCCGCGATCGTGTTCGCGGACTGCAACTTTGAAGAGGCAGTGAAGGGATTATCCGACGCTGTGTTTCTTAATACGGGGCAAGTCTGTTTGTGTGCAGAGCGCGTTTATGTGGAACGCAAGATATTCAGTGCGTTTGTGGAGGCGCTGAAACGAAAAGCGGAGAGCGTGTATCCGGGGTGGCCGAACGACGCGAAGACTGACTTGGGCCCGCTGATTTCGGCGCCGCATCGCGAGAAGGTTTTGTCCTACTACCGATTGGCCCAGGAAGAAGGGGCTACGGTTGTAACTGGTGGGGGAGTTCCGAAGTTTGGCGACGATCGCGACCACGGCTTCTACGTGCAACCAACCATCTATACTGGACTTCCGGAATCGGCGCGCTGCGTGCAGGAAGAAATCTTTGGGCCGGTGTGCCACATTGCGCCGTTTGATTCGGAAGAAGAAGCCGTCGCTATGGCCAACGACACGAAGTACGGACTCGCGGCTTCGATATGGACCACCGACCTGAAGCGCGGTCATCGCGTAGCGCAGCAAATGAACGTTGGCATCACATGGGTAAATTGCTGGTTCTTGCGTGATCTGAGAACGCCGTTCGGTGGCGCGGGGCTTTCCGGCATTGGCCGCGAAGGTGGGATGCATTCATTGAACTTCTATTCCGAACTAAACAACATCTGCATTCGGCTGTGATACTTTGCGGCTGCGCGTTAGCGCAGCCAGGTGGACCGGGAGAAGATGAGCGGGACGGAAAGCAAAATCGTCGAGGGGAAAGCGACGCCGCGCGGCAAGTATCCGCCCGTGAAGCGGGCGGGCGACTTCCTGTTTGTGTCTGGAACCAGTGCTCGTCGCGCCGACAACACTATTGCTGGCGCCGAAGTCGATCCGTTGGGGACGACACAGCTCGATATTCGCGTGCAAACACGCGCCGTGATCGAGAACATTCGAGACATCTTGCAGAGTGCAGGAGCGCAACTGCGGGATGTGGTCGAGATTTCCACCTATTTGGTGAACATGAATGATTTTGCCGGCTATAACGAGGTGTATGGCGACTTTTTCGGGTACGATGGTCCGGCGAGAACAACGGTGGCCGTGCATCAGTTGCCGCATCCGCACTTGCTGATTGAGATCACGGCCAGGGCCTACAAACCGCTGAAATAGGAGGCACGATGGCGTCCATCAAGAATCTGAAGGCTTTCAACTTTCAGGCCTGGATAGAAGAAAACAAAGAGAAGCTCAAGCCTCCGGTGGGGAACGCGCAGGTGTGGGAGGACGGCGAAATGATGGTAACCGTGGTGGGAGGGCCCAACCAGCGGCGCGACTATCACGATGATCCCACGGAGGAATTCTTCTACCAGTTGAAGGGCAACATCTCTCTCCGCATCATGGAGACGCCCGGCAAGCCGCCTCTGGAAGTACCGATCAAAGAGGGCGAAATATTCCTTTTGCCCAAGCATCTGCGCCATTCGCCGCAGCGGCCGGCTGAAACCATCGGTGTGGTCGTGGAAATGCCACGCCCCGAGGGCGTTTTGGACGCCTTCGAATGGTACTGCCCGAACTGCCACCAGTTGATCTATCGCGCGGAAGTAAAGCTGAAAAGCATTGTTAAAGATCTGCCGCCGCTGTTCGAACAGTTCTATAACAACGAGAGCCGGCGCAAGTGTAAGCATTGCGGCACGATTCACCCGGGCAAATGAAGCATGCAAGTTATCGACATTCATAACCATTTTTTTCCCAGCTCATGGCCCGACTTTGCGGCGCGCTTCGGCACACCGAACTGGCCGTGGATCAAACACACCGAGCCGGGGAAAGCGGACATTATGGTGGGGGACCGATTTTTCCGCCATATTTATGCGGCGTGTTGGGATCCGGAGGTTCGGCTGCGGGAGATGGATCGCGACGGCGTTGACCTGCAGGTCATCTCGGCCACGCCGGTGCTGTTCGCGTATGAGCGTCCGGTGGAACATGCGCTGGATTGTGCGCAATTATTCAACGATGCGGCACTTGAACTCTGCAGCCGGGGAACGGGCAGGTTGAAATCGTTTTGCCAGGTGCCGCTGCAGGATATCGACGCGGCTTGCAAGGAACTTAGCCGGTGCATGCGGTCAGGACACCTGGGCGTACAAATTGGCAACCACGTTGGAAGCAAGAACCTGGATGATCCCGGCGTCGCGACTTTTCTACATCACTGCGCAGATGAAGGCGCGGCTGTGCTCGTCCATCCCTGGGATATGTTTGGGCACGAGCGGATGCCGAAATACATGATGCCGTGGACGGTAGGCATGCCGGCGGAGACGCAACTGGCCGTGGTGGCGCTGATTTTGAGTGGCGCGTTCGACCGGCTGCCGAGCGCGCTCCGCATCTGTTTCGCGCACGGCGGAGGGAGTTTTGCGTTCTTGCTCGGGCGGCTGGAAAATGCCTGGCATCATCATCCCATCGCGCGTGGTGACTGTCAGCATCCACCCAGCCACTATCTCAACCGCTTCTACACCGACTCCGCGGTGTTCGACCAACGCACGCTGCAATTCCTGGTGGGAACGATGGGAGCGGATCAGCTGATGCTCGGTTCGGACTATCCTTTTCCTTTGGGCGAGGAACGCGTCGGCTCTCTCATCCGCCAAAGCAATTTACCGCAGCACACCAAGACTAAGCTGCTGAGCGGAAATGCAATGCGGTTCCTGCAGCTTAAGGGCGAGTCGCACGAGGCCAGGGATAACAAGTCTCGCGCAGCCGACGTCTCATCGCCGCTCGCGCCCGAGCCCGGTCAGCTCACCTACAGCTCGTATTTGAAGGTTCCGGAACTGCTGGAGTTGCAGCAGCCGCAATCTTCACCACAGCACCACGATGAGTTGCTATTCATCCTTGTGCATCAGACCTACGAACTGTGGTTCAAGGAATTGCTGCATGACCTCGATGCCGTGGTCGCGAATTTGCGAAGGGCTGGCGCCGCCCCGGAATCGCATGACGAAGTCTATGAGGCGGCACGGTTGCTGCGCCGCTGTACGGAGATCACGCGGGTGTTGGTGGAGCAATTCACGATTCTGGAGACGATGCTGCCCACGCATTTTCTCGCGTTTCGCGGCCTGCTGGAGCCGGCCAGTGGATTTCAGTCTGAACAATTTCGAGAGATTGAATTTCTATGCGGCTTGAAGGACGAAAAAATGCTTCGCTATCACAGGCCCACACCGGAGGCTTACGCAAGCCTGAAGCGCCGGTTGGAGGAGCCCTCGTTGCACGACGTATTCTTCGGAGCTTTGCAGGCGATGGGCAAACTGCCGCCAGCCAGCGAGGGCGCGACCGACAGAGAGCGATTCGACGCCCGCGCCCGCGCAGTCCACGCACTCTACAAAGATGAGCATCATCATCGCGACTGGATCGATGTGTGCGAGCGGCTGACGGAGTTTGACGAACTGGTGGTGAGCTGGCGGTTGCGCCACATTCAACTGGTCGAGCGCATCATCGGGATCCGCATGGGCACTGGGGGAAGCGCGGGAGCGTCCTACCTGAAGCTGACACTCGACAAGAAGTTCTTTCCCGAATTGTGGGAGGCCAGGACGTTGCTGACCGAGTGAGGCGTTTGTCTTCTCAGCTTTGTTCGTCGAAAAGATGGTTCGTCGAATCTCTCAGATGAAGCCCGCACCTGACAAAATCACACTGATCGGCGCCGGACTGAACGGTCCGCTTCTGGCCATTCTTCTGATGCAGCGCGGATTTTCAGTGGAGATCTATGAGCGGCGTCCGGACATGCGGCGAGTGCGCATGAGTGTGGGACGGTCCATCAATCTCGCTGTCTCGACCCGTGGCATTCACGCGTTGCAGCAGGCCGGCCTGTGGGAGCGCCTGCGGAGCATCATCATCCCGATGAAAGGACGGATGATGCATTCGACTGCTGGAGAACTTACCTTCCAACCCTATGGGAAGAATGAAGCGGAGGCCATCAACTCGATTTCCCGGGCTGAGCTGAACATCGCGCTCATCAGCGCAGCGCAGGAACACGGCGCGACTATTCATTTCAATCAGCGCTGCACCGGATACGACCTGAAGACCGGAGCAATACGCGTGCGCAACGAGGAGACGGGCGAAGAGACGAACCGGGACGCTGGGGTTGTGATCGGCTGCGATGGTTCAGCATCGTCGATTCGGGCGGAGATGCTCAAGTTGAGCGGTTTCAACTTTTCGCAACAGTATCTCGACTACGGCTACAAAGAGCTGACGATTCCTGCCGGTCCCCAGGGAGAGCATTTGCTTGAGACTCACGCCCTGCACATCTGGCCGCGGGGCAACCACATGCTGATTGCATTGCCCAACATCGATGGTACGTTCGCCTGCATTCTGTTTCTGCCGTTTGAGGGCGCGGACAGCTTTGCCAGCTTAACCACGCAGGAACAGGTGATCCAGTTTTTCGAGTCTCGCTTCCCAGACGCCGTTCCGCTGATGCCGCAACTGGCGGACAACTACTTCACAAATCCCACCGGTGCAATGGTCACTATCAAGTGCTCCCCGTGGCATGTGGAAGGAAGAGCCCTGCTTCTCGGGGATGCGGTTCATGCCATCGTTCCCTTCTTCGGCCAGGGATTGAATTGCGGGTTCGAAGACTGTACTTGTCTGTTGGAGTTGCTCGAGCGGCACGGTCTAGACTGGCCGCGCGTGTTCGGCGAGTTCGAGAATGAGCGCAAGGTCAACACCGACGCCATGGCAGACATGGCCATCGAGAATTTCACGGAGATGCGAGATCGGGTTGCGGACTCGCGATTCCTGTTTCGCAAGAAAGTGGAGCTGGCGCTGGAAGCAAAGTATCCCCAGCTTTTCGTGCCGAAATATGCCATGGTGACGTTTCATCGCATTCCCTACTCCGTCGCTCTGGCACGGGGCGCGGTTCAGGACCGGATGCTGGCCGAACTCTGTGAGTCCATCGATCGCGTAGAGGATATCGACTGGGACAAAGCAGGCCGGTTGATTCGCCGCGATCTCACTCCTCTGGAGCTGCAGCAGTGACCAACTTCGAGTTTCAACCAGGCGAGGATTTTGCGATCGCGATGGATGAACGCGATCCCCTGAAGGGCTACCGCGAGCGCTTCTTATTCCCTAAGAACGCAGCCGGTGATTGCGTGTATCTGTGTGGTCACTCGCTCGGGCTGCAGCCTAAGACGTCGGGAGCTTACGTTGAGCAGGAACTAGAAGACTGGGCGCAGCTTGGCGTGGAGGGCCATTTTCGGGCGAAGAACCCGTGGATGCCCTACCACCGGCTGCTTACAGAACAGACCGCAGAACTGGTGGGAGCGAAGCCCCTCGAAGTTGTGGTAATGAATTCGCTCACGGTGAACCTTCACCTGATGATGGTTTCGTTTTACCGTCCGACGAAGGGGAGGCACAAAATTGTTGTGGAGCGCGGAGCCTTCCCCTCCGATCAGTACGCAGTGAAGTCGCAGATTCGTTTCCATGGCTTTGACCCCGCGATTTCGCTGATCGAGTTGACCCCGCGGTCGGGCGAGCCCTGCCTTCGCGATGAAGACATTGAGTCACTGATCGAACGCTCGGGGGATGACATCGCACTGATCCTGCTGGGAGGAGTGAATTACGCGACCGGTCAAGCGTTTGATATGGCACACATCACGCGCTCGGGTCACGCGCGGGGCTGCGTGGTTGGTTTCGATCTGGCCCATGCGGCCGGCAATTTGCAGTTGAAACTTCATGAGTGGGGCCCGGACTTTGCCGTATGGTGCAGCTACAAATACCTGAATGGCGGTCCGGGATGCGTTGCTGGTTGTTTTGTCCATGAACGGCATGCGTGCGCCTGGGATCTGCCTCGCTTTGCGGGCTGGTGGGGTCACGACGAACAGTCACGGTTCGAGATGGGGCCGAACTTCGAACCGATGTCCGGCGCCGACGGGTGGCAGTTGAGCAATCCGTCGATTGTCAGCCTGGCTGTCCTGCGAGCGTCGATGGAGGTCTTCCACGAAGCGGGCATGGAGCGTTTGCGAGCCAAGAGCGTGTCGTTGACCGGCTATCTGGGGTTCTTGCTAACTCAGCAGGCCTCTCCAAACTTTTCCATCATCACGCCGCGTGAAAAAGAGCGGCGCGGCGCACAGCTCTCTATCCGAGTTCCCCAGAACGGGCGGGCGTTGTGTGAACGCCTGACCCAGGAAGGCATCGTGGGCGACTGGCGGGAGCCGGATACTTTCCGAGTTGCACCCGTGCCCTTGTACAACTCTTATTACGATGTTTTCCGGTTTGTTCGCCGATTCGCGGCCGCGATTGGATAGCGCGTGAGATAGCACGTTCAGGCCATTTGCGCGATTACTCTCGTAATGTCCGCGCCGGCCCGGCCTGAACATAAACTGTTAACGTGGGCTTAATTTCTGTGCGGCAAGCCGGCAAGTGGACGGGAATCGTGTGCGCAGTGGTATGCGTTCACCTCTTCGTGTCTCTGCTGGCCCCACGCAGTATTGGACTCACCGCCTTCGGCGACCTGACGCAGGCTGCTCTGCTTTTTTGCGCAACACTGTCCATCCTCTCGAACATCAGAACCAGCTACAAGAAAGCGCAGCTTTTCTGGGCTCTCATGGCATTCGCTTGCGGGATGTGGCTCTGCACGCAGGTTCTGTGGACTTATTTCGAGGTCTATTTGCGCCAGGAGGTGCCAAACCCATTTGTCGGAGATGTAGTTCTCTTCCTGCACGTTGTTCCCATGATGGCGGCATTAGCTGTGCAGCCGCACCTTCAACGAAATGATCATTCCCTGCGGCTCGTATCGCTCGACTTTTTTCTGCTGCTCACATGGTGGCTTTACCTCTACCTCTTCATCGTGATCCCGTGGCAGTACGTTTCGCCGGACGAAGTTGCCTATGGCAACAGCTTCGACCTGCTCTACGCTTGTGAACAAATCGTTCTGATCATAGGAGCGGGCTTGGTTTGGAAGCGCAGCCGCGGGTCCTGGCACACAATCTATGGACAATTTGTCAAAGCTGCATTGCTCTACAGCGTTGGTTCCATTTTCGCTAGTGTGGCGATCGATTTTCACCAGTACTACACGGGCAGTCTTTACGATGTTCCGCTGGTAGCTGCCATGGCGTGGTTCGCAGCAGTGGGCTTCATGGCACGTGGATCTTCTCCTGACCCGCCCACTGACCAGGCGCCCCGCCACGACCACAGCATGTGGACCGCGCGGTTGGCGATGATGGCTGTATTCTCCACGCCGCTCATGGTGGCATGGGCGAAGTTTGGGGGAGGAGCCCCACCGCGGGTGCGCTCCTACAGGCTGTTGTTGACCGTGGCGGCGATGGTCTTCATGGGCACGCTGGTGTTCCTTAAGCAGCACTGGATGGACCGGGAACTGCTCCACCTGCTGCGTCTGTCGCGCGAGAATCTCGATGAGATGTGCAAACTGAAAGACGAATTGGAGAGCAAGGAACAATCTCTCCGGTGGCACAGCTTGGAACTGCAGCGCAAGAATCTTGAACTTCAGGAAATCTCCTTCACCGATCCTTTGACCGGCGTGTGGAACCGGCGCTATCTCGAAGAGATTCTTACCGCAGAAGCCGGACAGGTCCTGCGAAATTACGAGCGGGCCCGCGGCAGCGACATTCGCAAGTTGGATCATCGCGATCTGGTCTTCATCATGGTGGATATGGACTTCTTCAAGGAAGTGAACGATCTGCACGGTCATCCCGCGGGCGATCGCTTGTTGCAGCGGGTGGCCGAGCGCCTGACCAGGGTTGTGCGCAAGTCGGATGTCCTGGTTCGTTGGGGAGGAGAGGAATTCCTGATCATGTCCCGCTCCGCGGACCCATCCGGTACGCCCGCTTTCTGCGAGCGAATTCTGGACATCATGGCATCAGAAGCCTTTGATCTCGGACACGGCGTTCATGTGCGGAAGACGTGTTCCGTGGGATGGGCACCCTTCCCCTGGAGTCGCGGCGCATACGAGGCGGTCTGCGCGGAAGAGATCATCGAACTAGCGGACACCGCGCTCTACCGGGCAAAAGCTGGGGGGCGCAATCAGGGGATAGGAATTCTGCCTGGCGATGGCGCGGTTGCGGCTGCCCACACGATTACGCTGGACGCCCTGCAAAACGACACCGGTGTTCTGACGCGTACTGTGAGAGTCCAGAATTCCGGGGCCGGCGGTAGCGCTCACGTCTTTGCTGAAGACATATTGTCTCGCGAACAACGCGACGCCTGATTTCTCTCCAAAAGTCGCACCTAGTCTGAAAGCGACGGTTGCCGTCGAGCCTGTGAGATCGGAAGCGTGAAGATACGATCCAGAGCCAGCGAAGAACCGAGCGAAGACTTCTGCCTTAAACCGTGAATCGCTGATTCGGCTATGCCGCTTGACCTCTGACGCTGCGTTGAATACATTAGGAAGCCGCCTTGCCGGGATGCAAGTTGGCACTAAAGTGAAGACGGCGGCACCAAGTCAAGAATAGAATTCTGTGAGGCACGTTCGATGACGAATGCGAAAGCTACTTCCCGCAAGACAGGTCTGAGCCAGAAGGCGCAACTGATGTCGGCATCAGAAATTGAGCGCACGCTGGTCCGCTTAGCTTATGAGATTGTCGAGAAGAACGGCGGCGTCGACGGTTTGGGATTGGTCGGCATTCGCCGCCGCGGCGTCCCCATCGCAGAGCGCCTGGGCAAGATCATCACCCGCATCGAGAACGCCAAAGTCCCGGTCGGCACGTTGGACATCACTTTCTATCGCGATGATCTTTCAACGCTTGGGCCCAAGCCGGTGGTGCAAGAGAAGGAGATTGGGTTTTCGATTGAGGACAAGAACATCGTTCTGGTCGATGATGTTCTTTTCACAGGACGCACGACGCGGGCCGCGCTGGATGCGCTGTTTTCGCACGGCAGACCACGACGGGTGCAGTTGTGCGTGCTGATTGACCGCGGACATCGGGAATTACCAGTCGAGGCCAGCTTCGTCGGCCGCAATGTTCAGACCACCATGAACGAGGTGATCGAGGTCAAGTTAACTGAGATTGATGATGCGGAAAAGGTTCTCCTTATGGAGAGGTAGGACCGGCGGGAGAAGTGCGACGAGCAAAATAAGAAGGACGGCGGTGAGACCGCCGTCCTTTTTCATGAGCTATCGGTTAGGACAATCTGGTGCAGATCGCCTTGGTCTGGGTGTACAGGTTAAGGGCGTCGTGCCCCATCTCGCGGCCCCATCCGGATTGTTTGTATCCGCCGAAGGGCAGCGCGGCATCGAAAATGTTGTAGCAGTTGATCCACACCGTACCTGCGTGCAGATGTTCTGCCATGCGGTGGGCCTTGCTGATGTCTCGCGTCCAGACGGCAGCGGCCAGGCCGTATTCGCTATCGTTGGCGCGCGGCAGAATTTCCTCGGGATCGTCGAACGGCATCGCCGCCACCACCGGCCCGAAGATCTCTTCCCGCACCACCTTCATGTCTTCGCGAGCGTTCACAAGAACGGTAGGCTCCACGAAATAGCCTTTGTCCCCTTTTCTATGACCCCCAGAAAGGGCGGTGGCGCCTTCCGAGAAGCCCGCCTCCAGATAGCCGCAGACTCGGCTCAACTGTTCCTGGGAAACAAGCGGTCCCATGTTTGTCTCTGGATCGAGACCCGAGCCTACGTTGATTTTCTTCGCATGGTCGGCTACGCCTTCGACGACTCGGTCGAAGATCGGTTTCTCGATATAGAGGCGCGAGCCGGCGCAGCAGCACTGGCCGTGATTGAAGAAGATCGCGCTCGCGGCTCCGGGGATCGCAGAGTCGAGATCAGCATCCTTGAACACGACGTTCGGAGATTTACCGCCAAGTTCCAGCGACACCTTCTTCAAGTTGCCAGCCGCAGCGTGCACGATCAGCTTCCCAACTTCCGTGGAACCGGTAAAAGCTATTTTGTCCACGTCCGGATGAGCGGCCAATGCGGTGCCTGCCGTCTCGCCGTACCCTGGCACGATGTTCACCACGCCTTCGGGGAACCCGGCTTCCATGATCAGTTCGCCGAGGCGCAGCGCCGAAAGCGGCGTTTGTTCCGCCGGCTTCAAAACGACTGTGCAACCGGCGGCCAGCGCCGGCCCCAGCTTCCACGCTGCCATCAGCAGGGGAAAGTTCCAGGGGATGATCTGTCCTGCAACTCCGACCGCTTCTCGCAGCGTGTAGGCAAGATACTTCGCTCCTGGCGTGTAGGGAACCGAGATCGGAATCGTGTTGCCTTCGATCTTCGTAGCCCAGCCCGCCATATAGCGAAACAAGTCCACGGCCAACGGCACATCGGCGCCTCTCGCAATGGTGAGAGGCTTGCCGTTGTCGAGGCTCTCTAGATAGGCGAATTCTTCGGTGTGCGACTCCAATAAGTCGGCGAGTTTCCAGATCAGGCGTCCGCGTTCGGATGCCGTCAACCGCCGCCACGGGCCCTGGTCGAAGGCGCGGCGCGCGGCCTTCACAGCTTGTTCAATATCTTCACGATCGCCTTCCGCCACCTGCGCCAGAATTTCACCCGTGGCGGGATTGTAAGTAGGGAAGGTCTTGCCGGAAATGGAGTTTACCCATTTGCCGTTGATCAACATTTTGCGCGGCTTTTCAATGAAATCCGCGACCTGCGGATGAATCTGCGGTGACACTGCGATGCCCATACATCCTCCTTAGAACGTGCACGAAAAGTCAACCAAGAGCTTGCATAAATGTGAAGCTAAAGATGCCGGGCAGATAAGAACAACGGGAGTATGCTAGCTCCGAGCCGGAACAAAAGCAATTCCGATTCGACCGGCCTCGGGCGTGCCGTCCGTCGCATAATCTCCGGGATGAAGGCGACCAAGCGGCGCCTGAGCCCTGCATCTCCGAGTCTCGCGGCGGTTATTCGCCGTAAGGAACCCAGATATTCTTCACCTGGGTAGCATGCTCGAGAAACCAGCGTCCTTCGGCCAGCTTCGGATTGAACCAGTCGATGGCTCGGCCCTCGTTTGTCCAGACCTGTTTTAGATTGCCGACCGACATCGCCTTCGCCGCAGCGGCGCTGGCTTCATCGCCAAAGCACCAGAGGGCATCCACATCGTCGTGCTCAGCGAGGACCTTCAAAAGTTGCGATGCATAGCCCGTCACAATGTTCACCGTGCCGCCCGGCAGATCGCTGGTGTCAAAGAGTTGATAAAGATCACTGGTGATGAGCGGGTATGTCTCCGAGGGAACCGCGATCACGGTGTTGCCGGCGGCGAGGGCCGGCAGCACGAGAGAGAGGAAGCCCAGCAGCGGCGCTTCCGTGGGACAGATGATGCCCATGGTTCCGAGCGGCTCGTTCATTGCAATCGCGACATTGCGAAACGGAGGATTGTGCACAGCACCGTCAAACTTGTCGGCCCACGCTGCGTACGAAAAAATGCGCTCGATCCCGAGATCCAGTTCCGCCGCGGCTTGCTTGGCACCGACGACCGCAGTGAGCCCGCGGACAACTTCGTCGCGGCGTTGGGAGAGGTTCTCGGCGCAGTAGTAAAGGACCTGCGCACGATTGTGTGCGGTTGCTTTCGCCCACGCCTCCGCCTTGCGGGCCGCCTCGACGGCATTGCGAATGTCTTTGCGGTTGCCCAGCGAGGCTTCCCCCAGCAAAAGTCCATCGGCTGAACGCACTTCCATGCTATAGCCAGAGTCCGGCCGCGCCTGCTTGCCACCGATGTAGAGCTTGACGGTGCGATCGATGGCCGGAGTGCGAGCTCCCGGCTCTTCTGCCGTGTGCGAAGCCGCGGGCGCGTGCGCGGCGGGCAACTTGGGAGCATTCTTGAACCACGTCGGTTGCAAATACTCCAGCAGGCCTTCCCTGCCGCCTTCGCGCCCGTACCCGCTCTCGCGGTAGCCGCCGAAGCCGCAGGAAGCGTCGAACAGATTCGTGCAGTTCACCCAGACAACGCCGGCCTTCAGTTGCGCCGCAACATGCAATGCTACGTTGATGTTCTCGGTCCAAACGCACGCTGCCAGGCCATAGACCGTATTGTTGGCCAACTCGACAGCTTCTCTCGGAGTACGAAACGTCATTGCCGCCAGCACCGGTCCGAAGATCTCCTGCTGCGCCACGATGGATGTCGGATGCACATCGCTCAACAGCGTGGGCGGATAGTAAAAGCCGCGCGCAGGCAACGCGACCTGCGGTTGCCAGCAGGTTGCGCCCTCCGCGATCCCTTGCCGAACCATGCGCTGGATACGATCCAATTGCACGCGCGCCACGATCGCACCGATGTCAATTGCCTTGTCCAGAGGAAGACCGACGCGCAGGCTGCTCATGCGCTCCCTGATCTTGCCGATCAAAGTCTCTGCGATACTTTCCTGCATCAACAGGCGAGAGCCGGCGCAGCAAACCTGCCCCTGGTTAAACCAGATTCCGTCCACCAGTCCCTCGACTGCGCTATCGAGGTCAGCATCGTCGAAGATGATGAACGGCGACTTGCCTCCCAACTCAAGCGATAGACGTTTGTGAGTTGCTGCCGTGGCAGTGCGAAGCGCGCGGCCGACTTCGGTCGAACCCGTGAACGCGATTTTGTCCACGTCGGGATGTTTCACCAACGCCTCGCCCGTCGAGCCGTCTCCGGTCACGATGTTGACGACGCCGGCGGGCAATCCAGCTTCCTGACAAAGCTCAGTGAACGCGAGCGCAGTCAGAGGGGTGAATTCCGCCGGCTTCAGCACCACGGTGTTTCCAGTCGCCAGAGCCGGAGCGATCTTCCACGCCGCCATGAGCAACGGAAAATTCCAAGGGATAATCTGCCCCACGACACCACAGGGTTCGTACTCAGCAAACTCTTGCTCGAGAAGTTGCGCCCAGCCCGCATGGTAGTAGAAGTGCCGCGCCACCAGCGGAATGTCGATGTCACGGCTCTCGCGGATCGGCTTGCCGTTGTCCATCGTCTCCAGAACGGCGAGAAGACGGGAATGTTTCTGCACTAATCGCGCCAGGGCATAAAGGTAACGCGCCCGGAAATGCGGAGTGAGCGCATGCCACTTCGGAAACGCGGCGCGCGCAGCGCGCACTGCAGCGTCGATGTCTGCGGATGAACCCTGGGCAACGGAAGCCAGTTTCTCTCCATTGGAAGGATCTAGCGTCTCTAAGTATTCGCCGGCGGCCGGTGCTTGCCACGCGCCGTTGATGAAGTGACCGAAGCGATGGCCGTGGCGCTCCAGCCAGGCTTGCGCTTCTTTCGAATCTTCCGGAGCGGGGCCGTACTCCATCGTCACAAATTTTTCAGCAATACTCATGCGGGTCGGCTCGATTCTTTCGTTTTCTCCGCAACAACGTCTGGCAACGACGTCTGTTAACTACGCCATCGGATGGCGATACTCCGCCGAATAGCGCCCGGTCGCGTGGTGCTCCAGTTGCCGCTCGATATCGCCCAACAACCCACTCGCACCAAAGCGAAAAAGCTCCGCGCGCATCCACGGCTCCCCGAGTTCTTCTTTCAGCATGGCCAGCCAGTCGATCGACTGTTTGGCCGTGCGAATTCCGCCGGCCGCCTTGAAACCCACAGCCATTCCCGTTTGCTGGGCATATTCGCGGATGGCACGGGTCATCACCAAGCCCACAGGCAACGTTGCGTTGGTTGGCTCTTTGCCGGTTGAGGTCTTGATGAAGTCGGCTCCCGCCATCATGGCTACGACGCTGGCGCGCGCCGCGTTGCGCAAAGTTAGCAGGTCGCCGGTTGCAAGGATAACCTTCATGTGAGCAGGGCCGCAGGCTTGCTTGAAGGCCGCAATTTCGTCATACAGCGCCTGCCAGCGGCCGCCAAACACATGGGCCCGCGTGATCACAACGTCAATCTCGTGGGCGCCCGCCTCCACGGAGCGGCGAATCTCTGCAACCCGCTCCGCCAGCGGCGACAGACCTGCCGGGAAGCCGGTAGACACGGCTGCGACGTGTACGCCGCTTCCTTCCAAAGCGTGCAGCGCGGTTTCAATAAACACATGATAGACGCAAACCGCAGCGACTTTCACTTCGAGCTCTTCAATTCCAAGCCTGTGCACGAGATCCTGCTGCACCGGCTGCCGCGCCTTCGCACACAGGCGGCGCACACGCTCTTCCGTGTCATCGCCGGAAAGCGTGGTCAGATCCATACAGGAGATCGCGCGCAGCAGCCATGCCGCCTGCCATTCCTTCTTCACCGTTCTTCGCGCTACCTGCGTCTGGGCGCGGCGTTCCACCGCGCTTGTGTTCACCCGAACTTCCTGCACCCAATTCAGGTCGAGAGGAATTCCAGAGTTTGCATGGAGCGGGCGCCCGCTAAGAGTCGCGATAGAATTTCCGGCATGCGCCAGGTCGCCTCCAGCCTTGCCCGTCATTTCGTGAGCTGCTCCGGGATGGTTGTGATCTACGGGCACTGGATTTCGCCTCACCTCGCGGCGCGGGAACCACGCCACGATCCGCTTCCTCGCGCTGTAATTGTACGGCAGGAAATCTCACAACGCGAGTTCGCGTTGAGCGGGCATCCGGCACTTCGTTCAACCGCGCCCAAGAAAAAGCGCGGAATTGTTTGGCCAGGGTTTACAATGGCCCTCGATTTCGCCGTTTCTCCGCGAGAACTTTTCCGTTATGCGCAAGAAAACGCTGTCTGCTGACGTGCCGGCAAAACTGCTGCGGTCCGCGAAGAAAGTCATGAAGAACGCGTATGCACCCTACTCGAAGTTTCGGGTGGGCGCCGCCATCCTTCTCTCGGACGGCAGAGTCTTCTCCGGTTGCAATGTGGAGAACGCTTCCTACGGGATGACCAACTGCGCCGAGCGTACGGCGATTTTCTCGGCGGTAGCGCAGCTTGGTCCAAAGATCGAGGTCCGCGCGGTCTCTGTGGTCAACGACCAGGAAGTGCCTTGTTCGCCTTGCGGTGCGTGCCGTCAGGTCATTTACGAATTTGGCCCCGACGCAACCATCTTCTTCCAAGGGGCCAAGGGGCCGAAACAGGCTCACATCACCGAACTGCTTCCGGAAGGATTCCGTCTCCAGTGAATCCGACGCCGGCTTCAGCGCAAACGTTCCGTGCCATTGATGTGATTCGCAGGAAGCGGGATGGCGCCGAGTTGTCTCGGGGCGAAATCGAGTCCCTGGTGAACGCGTACACTCACGCTGATATTCCCGACTATCAGGTCTCGGCATGGCTGATGGCTGTAGTGTTGCGTGGCATGACGCAGGCCGAGACCGCTGCGCTGACCGATGCCATGCTGCACTCGGGCGAGGTGCTCGATCTCTCTTCACTTCCAGCAAAGAAAGTCGACAAGCACTCGACCGGCGGCGTGGGCGACAAGACTTCCCTTGTGCTGGCGCCGCTGGCAGCCGCTGCGGGTGTAGCTGTGCCCATGATCAGCGGCCGCGGCCTGGGACACACCGGAGGCACGCTGGACAAGCTTGAAGCCATCCCCGGCTTCAATGTGAATCTTCCGGTCGCTCAATTTCGCCGCGTGCTGGAGACCTGTGGTTGCGCCATGATTGGGCAAACAGCCGAAATCGCTCCTGCCGATCGCAAGCTCTACGCGCTGCGCGATGTGACCGGCACAGTGGAAAGCCCCTATCTCATTTGCGCGTCCATCATGAGCAAAAAACTCGCGGAAGGCATTGACGCGCTCGTCCTCGACGTAAAGACCGGTTCCGGGGCATTCATGAAAAGCGAAAAGGACGCCGCCTTTCTCGCCGAGCTCATGGTGGAAACCGGTGAGCGGATGGGCAAACAGGTGGTGGCGCTCATCACCGACATGGATCAGCCGCTGGGATGCATGATCGGCAATGCGCTTGAGGTTGTCGAAGTAGTGGAGGTTCTGCGTGGAGAAGGGCCAGAAGATTTGCGCCAACTCTGTCTCGAGCTTGCGGGGTGGATGCTGCATCTGGGTGGAGTCTCTGCTACGGTCGCTGAAGGCAGGAAGCAGGGCGAGAAGCTGATCGCTTCCGGCAAAGCGCTCGATAAGTTTCGCCAGATGGTGGAGCTGCAGAGCGGCGATCCGCGAGCGGTCGACGATCCGAAGAGGCTGCCTCAGGCTCAGCATACGATGAGGGTTTCCAGCCCGAAGAACGGCTATCTCGCATCTCTGCAGTGCGAGCAGGTTGGTACCGCGTGTGTCATTCTCGGCGGCGGGCGCGAACGCAAAGAGGATTCGGTCGACCCCGCGGTGGGAATCGTGCTTCACAAGAAAGTCGGGGATGCCGTTTCCGCTGGCGAGCCGCTGGCGACGATTTACTACAATGCAGAAACGCGCGCGGCTCGAGCCCGGCAACTGCTCGAACAGAGCTATCAGATTGCCGATTCGCCCGCGCACGAGAAAAGGCCGTTGATCCATCGCGTGATCGGAAACCCCGGAGAGAAAAACTGAATGGGACGCTTCACTGGAATCCTCGGCCTCTTGACCATGCTGGGATTGGCTTATGCCTTTTCGACCAATCGCCGTGCCATTCGCCTGAAGACCGTGGTGTGGGGCTTAGGCTTGCAGTTCGCCTTTGCCGTATTTGTGTTGAGAGTCGACGCCGGGCGGCGAGTTTTTCAGAAAGCCGGCGACGTAGTCAACCGTCTGCTCAGCTACGCCTTTGTCGGGTCGCAGTTTGTTTTCGGTGAACTCGGGAAGCAAGGTTCCCATCTCGGTTTCTATTTCGCTTTTCAGGTACTGCCGACCATCATTTTTATCGCCGCATTTTTCGCTGTGCTCTACCACTACGGCGTCATGCAGTTCGTCATCAAGATCGCCGCGTGGATCATGACCCGTGTGATGGGCGCCAGCGGCGCGGAGTCGCTGAATGTGGCTGCCAGCATTTTCATGGGACAAACCGAAGCGCCTTTAACCATCCGCCCTTTCTTGCCCGATCTCACGCGTTCGGAGCTAATGACCGTGATGACCAGCGGCATGGCACACGTTTCCGGCGGAATCATGGCGGCCTACATCGCATTCGGCATCGAGCCCAAACACCTGCTGAGCGCGGTCATCATGACCGCGCCCGGCACGCTGTTGATGGCAAAGATGCTCGTGCCTGAAACCGAGCAGCCGAAAACCGCCGGACGAGTTGTGATGAGCGAAGACGAGGAGACGACCGAGAAAGAAGAGAATCTACTCGGCGCGGTCGCCCGGGGGACGACCGATGGCCTTCATCTAGCTTTGAACATCGCCGCCATGCTGATTTCGTTCCTGGCCTTGATTGCGCTCACGAATGGCATTTTGGGCGGTGTGCACAATTGGCTGGCTGGCCACGGCGTCTTCTGGTTTCCCGCGAGTCTGGAAAAGATTTTCGGAGTCCTTTTTGCACCGATTGCCTGGGTCATCGGTATTCCATGGCATGACTGCGGAGTCATTGGCAACCTGCTCGGCACACGCATGGTGCTGAATGAGTTGGTAGCATTTTCCATGCTTGGACCGATGAAAGGGGCCCTCGATCCGCGCTCTTTCACCATTGCTACGTTTGCACTTTGCGGCTTCGCAAATCTCAGCTCCATCGGAATCCAGATCGGCGGCATCGGGGCACTCGCGCCGAACAAGAAGGGCGAACTGGCGCGGCTCGGAATTCGCGCGATGCTGGCGGGAACGATGGCAAACCTGATGTCGGCATCCATCGCGGGCATGCTGCTATAGGCCACACCGGCGTTCGAGAAAGGACTTCTTTCTGTGAAGCAACGTTGGGCTACCTCCATCCTAATTTCGATTTTCATTATTACGTTTCTGACGAATGCCTTTACGCAAGCCGCGCCGAGGCGGGTGATCATTGACACCGATCCAGGCACCGACGATGCCATGGCCATCATCCTGGCCTTGAATTCTCCGGAGTTCAAGGTGGAAGCGCTGACGGTAGTACCTGGCAACGTGGACGGGCGTCAGGGATTGGAGAATGCGCTGAAGATCGTTTCCCTAGCGGGACGCTGCGACGTTGTGGTCGCAGGGGGAGCGCAGCATCCGCTGAACCAGAAGCTGATTACGGCACAGTTCTGGCATGGAAGGAATGGCCTGGCCAACGTCGAGCTGCCGCCTTCGAAATGCAAGGCGGACCCCCGGTTTGGTCCAGATCTCATCATTGAGATGATCCACAGATACCCGCATGAGATCACGCTGATTCCGGTGGGGCCGCTGACCAATATCGCGCTCGCGGTTTCGAAAGATCCTTCGATCGCGGCTCTGGTCAAGGATATTGTGATCATGGGTGGTTCGATCACTGGCGGGAACGTGAATGGAGCGGCGGAAGCGAACATCTATAACGACCCCGAAGCGGCGCAGATTGT
>CABDYC010000340.1_pt1 | contig 47046 bp, 39 predicted proteins | sample 3421511 | NCBI WGS metagenome assembly CABDYC01 (sample SAMEA5534336, study PRJEB31848) | metagenome | biome: tundra; feature: field; material: soil | place: USA | collected 2013-05 | depth 0.15 m | reverse complement strand
GACCAGCATTCGCTCGACCGCTTCTTCCGTGAGATTGGGATTGATGGCTTGACGGCAGAGTTCGTAGAAGTCCTGGAACGCTCGCAGAAAGTTCGGATTTCTTCTCCGCTCTTCCTTGATCAGGTTCTCGACTTGCTGAGAGAGCTCTGGGACGCGCTCGGAGAATTCATCGACGGCCTTTAGCCATTCGTCAATTCGCGGAGCCTTGTAAGTGAAGAATTGGTTGACGACGGAAACCAGCGCTTCCGGTCTAGAAATGTTCTCGTCGAAAATGCGTGTTCCGCCCTGATAAAGGATGGCCCGCTCGGGAGCCTGGAAAATTGTGTTGTCGGATGGGTAGCCTTTATCGAGCTTGTGCTGAACTTCTTTGAGAAGGTCGTCCTTTTCGTCTTTTGCTTCCCAATAGCCATGTGGGAGGTGGTAGAGATCGACGAGCGCCCCGTCAACGATGACGGAAGAACCTCGGGCGCGCTTGATGCGGTATTCGGGGACCAGCGTGAGCTTGGGATCGGACCGCTGGCCGCACTTAGCTAGAAGCGTTTGGAACGCGCTACGGACAGCCCCTTCATGGTCGATGTAGAGCTGGCCGAACTGGTGGAGAGTTTCGTAGTACGCCTTAACCGTGGCATGCGTCGGCTTGAGGCTGAGGGACATGTCTGGCGAGTAAGTTTACATCGGAAGCGGCGCGATGGGGATGGCGGGGGGTGCCGTCCCCTTCAGGACTCGGTTCCTCTTTTCACCTTGCCCGGACTTACGTCCGGGGCTAACATATGCCGCCCCTTCGGGGCTTGTTCATGATAGGTGGACGGCACCCACGGCTTGCGCCGTGGTCTGCATTCTTGCGCCGCTTCGCGGCTGAGGTTAGTGGCTACTGATCCTCGGCCACGCTGGTCTGGGAGCCTTCTTCCTCTCCATCTCCGCGGATCAGGCCGAATTTCTTTAGCTTGTAGCGGAGGGCGTCGCGGCTGATGTCGAGGAGTTTGGCGGCGTGGGTTTGGTTGTTGTTGGCCTGGCGCATGGCTAGTTCGACCATGGCGTGCTCCACTTCCTCCAGCGACGTTCCACCTTCGGGGATGTAAAGGCGCGGCAGGGTACGGCCGTTGGGCAAGGGCTGTCCGCCGTCGGCGGGCGAAGTTCGTTCAAAGACCGTGCGGCCGCCCGATTCGCCGACGGAAAATGGAAGATACAAGGGCCGCAGCAGCGGTTCGTCTTCGAGGATCATGCCCCGCTCGATCGTGTTCTTCAGCTCGCGAACGTTGCCCGGCCAGTTGTGACTGAGAATCAGGCGGCGGGTTTCATCGGTAATACCACGAATCGACTTCTTGAATCGGCGGTTGTAGCGGTCGATGAAGAAATCGACCAGGGGCATGATGTCTTCTTTTCGGTCGCGCAGTGGCGGGATGAAGATCGCGATAATGGCTAAGCGATAATAGAGATCCTGGCGAAACTGACCCTCGCGCACGGCCTTTTCGAGATCACGGTTGGAGGCGGCGATCACGCGCACATCCACCTGCATGTCGCGGATACCTCCCACGCGGCGGATGACCTGGTCTTCGAGGACGCGCAGCAGTTTGGCTTGCAGCAGAGGAGAGAGTTCGCCGATTTCGTCGAGAAACAGCGTACCGCCGTCGGCGGCCTCGAACAGACCCTTCTTCATCTGCTTGGCATCGGTGAACGCGCCTTTTTCGTGGCCGAAGAGCTCGGCTTCCATCAGCGTTTCCGGGATGGCCGAGCAGTTGATGGCCACGAAGGGACTCTCCTGGCGCGAGCTTTCATAGTGGATGGCTTTGGCGATGAGGTCCTTGCCGGTACCGCTCTCGCCTTGAATCAGAATGGTGGTGGCTTCGCTGGCTGCAACCTTGCGAACGAAGTTCATGAGCTCGGTCATCTTGGAGGAGACGCTGACGACGCTGTCATAACCGGCTCCGCGGCGCACCTCACCTCGCAGAGCCTGGACTTCGGTGCGCAGGCTGGTGGCTTCGAGCGCGTTCTTGATAGTAACGTGAAGTTCGTCGAAATCGACGGGCTTGCCCACGAAGTCGTAAGCCCCGAGCTTGAGTGCGGCTTTGACATCGTCCAGTTGCGGATCGGCGGTGATCATGATGACGGCGCGGGCGTCCCCGCTTTTCTTGAGCTGGTCGAGGACTTCGATGCCGGTGAGGTCGGGCATGCGGACGTCGAGCAGGACGAGATCGGGGGATTCGTGCTGGGCGAGCTTGAGCGCAGGTTCCCCGGCATCGGCCTCGATCACGTGGTAGCCCCACTCCTCACACTTCTGGCGCAGCGACCAGCGCACCAGGCGCTCGTCGTCCACGACCATGATTTTCTCGGCAGGCATCGGTGTTTAATTTACTACGAATGGAGGGGGATTGCTTCTGAAGCGGCGTCCGGGTGCCTGAACGGCTTGGGACTTTCGTCAAGGCGGGTGGAACGAAAAGCATGGGCATCCGGCCCCGGCGAGAGTAAAATCAGTAGCTAGAGGGTCAAGCCATGGATATCGACGAACGCCTGGATCGTCTGGCTGAGCGGCACGAAGCCCTGGCGCAGAGCGCGGAACTTCTCCATGCCAGTCTCCAGGAGCTGCGCGAAATTGTTATGGCACATGATCGTTATCTGTCGACCCTCATGTCTGCCGCTACCAAGTTGTTGGAAACGGCCACCAATCATGAGCGCCGTCCTACACGGCTTGAAGGTGGGGCTCAGTCTTGAAGAACGACGGGGCTGAAACAGTCGTACTCCTCTCTCGAGGTCACTTCTGTAACCAGCGCTAGGGAGCGGCGGTCTGAGCGGGGGGCATGTGAAATGGCAGCAGTACCGTGAACTCGCTTCCAATTCCCACGACGCTGCTGACTTCGATGCGGCCATGATGCTCTTCCACGATACGGCGGGCAAGAGAAAGGCCCAGGCCGGTGCCATTGCCCTTGGTGGTGTAGAAAGGCCGGAAAATATTGGATAGGTGCTGGGGAGAGATACCACGACCGGTGTCGCTGACAACCAGACTGGCGTAAGCATCTCGCGAACCGATCTCGACCCGCACGGTGCCCGCTCCCTCCATGGCCTGGACTGCGTTCAATAGCAGATTCAGAAGCACCTGGTGAATCTGATCGCTGTCGTGTTCGACTTCAGGCAGATCGGGCGCCTTCTGCAATTCGATCTTGATGGGTTTTGAGAGCACCTGCTGGCGAGCCAGCATCACGGCGTGTTCCACGGTGGTGTTGAGGTTGCTCTGGCGAATCTGCGGCGGGTGAGGGCGCGCCGTTTCCAGAAGATCGGTCAAGGTGCGATTGATGCGCGCGATTTCCTGGCGAACATCTTTCACGACCGCCCGCGCTGGACTGGTTGAGGGCAGATCGCGGCCGGCGATTTCGATGACTCCCGCGATTCCGGCCAGCGGGTTGCGAATCTCGTGAGCCAAGCCTGCGGCCAACTCGCCGAGCGTTGCCAGGTGCTCGGCGCGAGACATTTGCGTGCGATGCAAGCGCTCAATTTCCTCCCGGCTCTCCCGCAACTGCTGCATCATGTGATTGAAGTTGCGGCCGAGGTCGCCGATTTCGTCGTTGCGGTGGGAGAAGCTGACGGCGACGTCCAGGTTGCCTTCACTCACCAGGTCCATTTTCTCCTGCAATTCGACCATGGGTCGTTGAATCAAATAGGCCAGCACGAGCATGGACACTGCACAGATGGCAACCGCTCCCGCTCCGGCGACGATCAGCACCGCGTGGCGGTCTGGGTCCCGCAAAGATACGGTCGCCAGGGTGAAGAGCAGCAGTCCCGCCAGCAGTACGAACCCAACCGGCAAGATTGCTTTGATCTGCCAATTCACGCGTACGGAATTCAATCGGGAGTCCTCCCCCTGCAACGAACCCGAGGACATTGTATGCTCGCCGCCACCCGGCCAACCCGGAGAGTGGAGGGGCCGAGCAGTCGTGTGGGCTGTCTCCGCCATTGGCTCATTCGCCTTCGCCGCGAACTGAAGGCGGCTAGGCATAAGCGTGCAGTCCGGGCAGCAAGTAAGTCACACCGAAGAAAGTGAACATCACTACGGCAAAGCCGAGGATGGCGAAGTAAGCGGCGCGCCGGCCCCGCCATCCACGAGTGATACGCATGTGCAGATAACCGGCGTACACGAGCCAGGTGATCGCCGCCCAGGTTTCTTTCGGATCCCAGCTCCAATAAGAGCCCCAGGTGCGATTGGCCCAGTAGGCGCCCGCCGCGATCATCAGGGTGAGTAAGGGGAATGCGATCGCGATGGTCTTGTAGGTGATGCGGTCCAGTTCGTCCGCACTGGGCAACATGCGCTGCAGGTCTTCGCGCCTCCACAGCAGCAACAAGTACAACAGCGAAACAAAGATCCCGCCCACGAGGCCAGAGAGAATGAACGGGCTGGCAGCCAGAGTAGTGGGGAACTGACCTTCGGCATCAAGGGAACCGTAAAGGCCAGCTCGCGCCCGTATCACAAAGAACACGAGCGCCAGCACCTGCAGCAGAATGCTCAGGAACACCGCCCGGTTGGCCATGTCGAGCAAGCCCTCGTCATGAGTCTCGCGCCAGATCAGATAGAGAACCAGCGGTGCAGCTACCGCCGCCAACACCAGAAGCAGCAACCAGCCGAGATCAGGAATCACCACGAAAAGCCGTACGCCCTTGGATATGAATACTTCCGACTTTTCTTCCGGGTTCCATGCCACCACGCTGAGGCCTCCCCATTTTTCAAACCGGGTCAGGACGCCCACATATGTGGCTACGGTAAACAAGCTCGTCGCCGCCAGGAACGTTTCGGTTTTCATCTTGTCCTGGATCAGGAACATCATAGCCAAAGCGAAACTCAGCGCACATGCCGCGTAGGCCAGCATGGCCAGCGTGACGTGCACGTGCAGCCAGGTCGACTGCAACGCCGGCACGAGTGGCCGCACTTCGGTCCGCAGCAACTGCATCAGGACAACGCCCATGATCGCCACCGGCATGGTCACAGTGCCGATGACCTTCACTCCAGATTTCTTCTCGGCAACCAACGTCAGCACGGCCAGCGTCCATACGAACATGAGCAGCATCTCGTAGATGCTGGCGAAGGGCGCATGCCCCGCCTCATACCAGCGGCGCGCTACCGCGCCCGTGTTGGCCAGCAATCCCGCCCACGTGGCCAGCGAGGCGTAACGAATGTAAGAAGGAAGGCCGGTGATTCCGAATGCAAGATAAAGCGTTCCGGCGCCGGAATAGAAAATGAGAGCGGCGTAAAGCAGATTGGAGTCGTTGAGCAGATTGCCGCTCTTGACCACGTTCAGAAATGCCATGAACAGCAGGAAGGCAACGCCCAATCCCACCATCACGACCAGCGTTGTACCGGTAGCCGCTGGTTGCTGTTCGGCTTTTGCCACTCGCGCCATAGACGCATCCTCCATGCCGGAATTCATTTTTCGGTGAGTGCAGGAACAGGCGCCTCGGCGCCTGCCTCCACAGGAATCTTTAGTTCGGATTCGATTTGTTCCACCAGCTTGCGAAAACGCCGTTCAAACACATCTTTGTTTTTGTTGGCGGTTCCGCCAATCCAAAGTTTCAGTTGGCCACGGGCATCGCGCACCGGCACGGCCCACACCCGCACGTGGACGAAATAGAAGACCAAAGCCAGGCCCAGACCCATGACGAGCACCCCGGCCCAAACCGACCACTGCCCAGGCTCATGCGAAACCTCCAGGCCGGTGAAGTAGGCCATCTGCACGTCCTTGCCTTCGAGTGTATATGGCGAAGACGCGTTCTGCTCCAGGCCTTCGATCGGGGGCAGCCAGACGTTCACGGCTTGACCCGATTTCCTGGATTCCACCACGAGGTGGGCCGCTGGATTTTCCAGGTCGTTGGAGCGGGTGTAAACCTGACCATCGCGGACCACATAGTCGGGAATGAACTCAGCGAGGCGGACCGTGGTAGCAGCATCCAGCGGAAGAGTCTCGTCCAGACCAAGCGCAATGTCCTTGGGCGCCTGGCCATCGCGTGGAGTGGCAGTGAGCACCAGCCTGTCAATCTTCCCGGTCCTGCCGTAGCTCGCCTGATAAAAGCGTATGCCACCGTAAACCAGGGGATCGTTGACGGCGATTTGCTTGCGCAGAATTACTTGTCCATCCTTCAGGACGGCCAGATCGGACCACCAGCGTTTCGGAGTGCCGTCGGCATAGTTTTCCTGACCAGCGCCGTCACAGCGGACAGCAAACGGCAGATTGCGTGCGCTCCCGTTCTGCGGTTGCACTTGGCTGGACTGTTGTCCGCGGGCCAGGGTAACGAATCCCCGCCAGCCGTAGAGCGCATCGACGATGCCCCCGAGAAAAATGAGAAGCAAACTGGCATGCACGATATAAACTGCCATTTCCGAAAAGCGGTTGCGCTCGCCGAATAGAGAAAAACTGTTCTTGTGAACAATCCGCTCCGGCCCAAAGCCGGCCTTGTGGAACACGCGTTCCGCGACGCTCAAGGCTGCTTCTTGATCCTTAATCGGAATCAGCGCATGGCTGGGCAGCACCTTGCGGAAAGTCTCGTCTGGACTCTTATAAGGACGCGAGAAGAACCTCCAGGCATTGGGGAAGCGCTGGATGGAGGCCGAAATGATAGCGAGGCTGACCAGGGTCAGCAGCAATACGAACCACCAGGCGTGGAAAACGTCGGTCAGCCCCAAACCGTCGAGCAGGCGCAGCATTTGTGGCGAATAGGCCCGCTGCATCTCCTCGGCATCGGTCGCGGGACGCTGCAGAATCACCGTCCCCGCCGCCGAGAGGATAACTACCAGAATAAGCAGAATGACGCCCGTCTTAATCGCGCCGAGCGTTTGCCAGATTTTCCGAGGTACGGAGTGGGCGGTTGCAGCCATTTATTTCTTTCCCCTTCCCCGTGCTTAGAGAAAGCACGTTTTGCGCCATTGCCGAAAAGTCGCGAAGTTGCTGAAATCCCTGACAATGCGTCCGGTTGGCGGCAAGATTCGAGGGGCGAGCTTTGAGCCAAATCACACAGCGGATTGGAGTTCTGCGGGAATTTGGCGCAGGCTGGTGGTGCCAGCGAGGATTCGGGCCAAACATTTGGTTTCCAGGCAATGAGTCGCTTCGGACGCTTCCATAGAACGCAGATCACGACTGGATGTGATAGAGGTCACAGAGGAACCGGATTCCAGAAGCATCAGATCTATCCCGGGACGGGAGGCTATCTCGGTCCAATTTCCTGACTGCTGAACAACCTAGGGCACTTGCAGTACAGTTGCTTGTGTCATTTTGACCATTCCACTGCGGGAGAAGCCCCATTGTGATGAAGCTTTCGCTAATTGCGCTTCGCCATAGAGTCGCACTCGACTCCCAACTGATTTTGTTGCAAGCTGTTACAAGGACTTTTCAGAAATCTGCCAGACCGGAGAATTAAGGCGAGATGCGTGCACAAGCAACTAAGGAGGCAGTGGTGGGTGTGGCGGTGGAATCATTCAAATCGACTCGCAGGACGACTCACAGGCTAAGTGCGCTGGGTTGTTTCATCGTGGTCTTGATTCTTGCGGGCCGTGTCTCGGCTGCGAAACATCCGGTCCCTCTTGACCCGAAAGCGGATTCCTCTACCTGCCTCGCCTGCCATGAAGACAAGTCAAAGGGCAAGTCGGTCCATTCCGCGATTGCCATGGGCTGCACCAGTTGCCACGAGATTCGAGTCGATAAAGATGTCACGCGTGTAAAGCTGATCACGACGACTTCCCGTGCTCTCTGTTTGACCTGCCACGCGGACAAGAATGCCGCCGACATAAAAGGTAAAGTTCATCCCCCAGCCGTGCGCGACTGCGTAAAGTGTCACGCTCCGCACTCCTCGGACAACAAGAATCAGTTGTTGAAGCCCACCTCGGGGGACGAGAAACAGAACCTCTGCCTGAGCTGTCACAAGACCGGCGTAAACGTTCCCGAGAAAGGCAGCCGGCACGCGGCCCTCGACATGGGCTGCGACACCTGCCACATCACGCATAAGACGGGCGAGATCAGCAAGATCGAGTTCGACTTTCATCTCACCAAGGCGCCGCCGGCGCTTTGTGTGGATTGCCATGACGTCAAGAGCGCTGACCTGCAGAAAGCGCACCAGAACCAGCCGTTCGAAACGGCCAATTGCGTGAGCTGTCACGATCCCCACGAGTCCGCCGCTCCCAAGCTGATGGCAAAGTTCACCCATCCGCCCTTCGCCAACAAGCAGTGCGAAGTCTGCCACTCGCCGGCCAAGGATGGAAAAGTGGTGCTGACACAGACCGATGCCAAGGCACTGTGCGTGACTTGCCACGACGACAAAGCCAAGTTGATCGACACTGCCAAAGTGCAGCATCCGGGGGCGGCGGGCGACTGCACTGATTGCCACAGCCCCCACGCCAGCAGGCAGCCGGGGCTTCCCAAAACGAACGCGGTCGAGATCTGCCTGGGCTGCCACAGCGATATCGCCGACCTGGCGAAGAAACCGTACCACCACCAGCCGGCCTTCAGTCAGGGTTGTGCCACCTGTCACCAGCCCCACGGCGGAGAGAACGACCATCTGCTGCGCGCCAAGACCACCAACTCACTTTGCCTCGAATGTCACGGACCGGATTCAGAGCCGAAAAAGCTGGAAGCTGCCCACCTGCTGACCATCTTCAATGGAAGTGTGAAACTTCCCGAAGACTATTTCACGAAAAACAAGGTCGTGGTGCTGCCCCTGAAGTATGGCATGGGACATCCGGTGGCGGGTCACCCGGTTTCTGACTTGATGGATCCAAAGGACCCTACCAAGGTGGCAACGCCGATGAATTGCCTGACCTGCCACCAGCCGCACTCCTCGGCTCAGCCCGATCTGCTGGTAAAGGATCAGGCCAACAACATGGCATTCTGTTCCAGGTGCCACAAGGATCTGAAAGCGCGATAGCCCGCAGTGGGAGGTGACGACGATGTTTACAAATCGACCAACCCTGACTCGCAGGGGTCAAAGATTCCTGGCATTGCTGGTTCTTTTGAGCTTAGGGCTCGGATCGCCAGTCTCGGTGTTCGGCAAGAAAAAGAAGAACGCCGGTCCGCCCAAGCCGCCGCCGGTCATTGACTATTCCAATATCGTCTGGCCGAATCCGCCGGCCATCGCCCGCATCAAGTACCAGGCGTTCTATGCCGCCGAAAAACTTTCTCAGGTAGACAAGCCCAACACCAAGAAGCAAAACTGGATGGACCGCCTCGCCGGTAGCCAGCCTCAAAGCGAGAGTGGAAAGGTTCTCTGGCAACTGGCAGAGCCTTACGGCATGGCCGTGGATTCCAAAGGCAACCTCTATGTCGCCGACCAGAAGGTGGGCGCCATCTTCATCTTCAACACCGAAACTCGGGAAGTGGAGCTCATCAAGAACAAGACTCATGGTCACTTTGTTCGCATCATTGGTTTAGCCATGGACGACAACGACCGCCTGTTTGTCTCCGATCCCGGGCTGAGCCACATCCTGGTGTTCAATGCCAAGCACGAGCCGGAAGACCTGATTACCGACGGACTTGTGACGCCCGGTTCGCTGGCTCTCGATGTCGAGAACCGGCTTCTCTATGTTTCCGATGTCGATCAGGACCAAGTACTGGTTTACGACGCCGACAGTCTGAAGCTGAAGCGCAGGATCGGCACCGGCGGTCAGAAGCACGCACTGACCTCCCCAGGAGATTTCGCCCGGCCGTCAGGATTGGCGGTCGACCGTGAAGGAAATCTCTACGTCGCCGATACGCTCAACAACCGCATCGAGGTCTTCGACGGCGATGGCAAGTTCGTCAGCACCTACGGCAAAGAAGGCGACGGGCCGGGATACTTCTCACGGCCCAAGGGCGTTGCCATTGACGCCGATGGCCACATCTGGGTGGCCGACGGGATGGAGGACCGGGTGCAAGTCTTCAATCAGGATTGGCAGTTGCTCATTACCTTCGGCGGTCACGGACTTCTCCCCGGCATGTTTAAAGGCCTAGTCGGCATTGCCATCGACAAGCAGAACCGCGTCTTCACCTCGGAAATCTTCCCCGGACGAGTACAGCAGTTTCGTTACGTGACCGACGCTGAGGCCGAGCAGTTGCGCAAGGAGAAAGAAGCGGCGGCGCGGGAGAAAAAGGCTGGCGCATCCGACAAGCCCGCTCCAGCGGTCGCTCCCGCAACCCAGGCCGCAGTTCCGCCTGCGAAATAGATTTTGTAGCGCCGGCATCCTGCCGGCTATCGCGAGGGCATCTTTGCCCACGCAAGTGGGGGCGGGACGCCCCACGACAACCGCCAAGGACGGCGGCGATGCTGCTATTGCATTTCGCGACACTCCTCCACTAATCAGAAGCCCATGCGTGGCATTCCTTCACATTCACTGCGGAATTTGACCTACAGGTTACGGAAGGCTGGCTCTTTTCCCCCAGTTGAGGGTCCTGTCCAAGCGGACTAGGCCATCTCCAAAGTATGTTAAACCCTTCACATTACTGGAGTTACACAAATGGAGGGCCTGCAGCCTTCCCTTCACGCTTCGGTTAAGTAGTTGCTTAGTTACGGATGGGGGCAGCTGCGAGAAAGTTGCAGCCTAGGCCTAAGCCTCCAGAGTTTGTGATGCGTTGCAACGAAAACAGGAGGTTTTACGTTTTATGAAGAAAGTCATCGTATTAATGCTCTTCATCCTTGCCGTGTCGGGACTGATGATGGCGCAAAACTGGTCGTCAACGGTTGACGTACTCGGCGCACATAACAACCAAGGCCGCGGCTGCGCTGGCTGCCATGCTCCCCACAGCGGCTCGTTCGGTTCCGGTCACGGCGGCAAAGCCGATGCTGGCGCCTATGCATTGTGGGGCCAAGACGCCAGCCCACTGTATGGCAAGTCCATCGCGTTCGGTGATGGTGGAAGTTACGTCGAAGTTCTGCCCAGCAGCATCGTCGCCACAGGCGGCAACGATACAGAAGTCGGTGGCATCCTGCTCTGCCTGAGCTGCCATGACGGCAACGTCACGCAATCCAACATGATGACGAACAAGTCGTACGAGCAAACGATCGGCCTGTTGAGCAACACCACGTACGGCACCCAGCCGATTCCGACCTTGCTTGGAAACGACGGCACGACCGCTGGCAATTACACCAACGATCACCCGGTGGGCGTGCAGGCCAACATCAGCACCAGCGCCTCAACCGCGAAGCAGGGCTTGGTCTGGGCGGCCGGGGCTTTCACAGTGACTCCAGGAAGCCAATATGCTCAGTTCGTAGCCAACTACGGCTGGCCGGCTCTGGCGCCTGGAAAGTGGTCTTCTCCTTACGGCGTGAACAGCGCAGGTCTACCTTATGTGGCGTGCACCACCTGCCACAACCAGCACGTCATGACGGTTTACACGTCGAGCACGAGCAGCCCGATCGCGGGCGATGGCGGCGGCAAGTTCTATGCCACGTACTTCTTCGTGAACGGCCCCTACAACCCCAACCTTCAGGTCTATGGCGGCAACAACGCGCCCTCGACGACACAGTTCTGCCGCCAGTGCCACTTTGGCGAGTCGAACGAAGCCAACAACACCAACTCCATCAAGACGCAGTTCCAGTAAAGATGGCTTGAACCCAGGGGGAGAGGCTTCACTCTCCCCCATTTTTCTGGGGAGTGAGCGAGGAATTATGAGATACAAGCTCTCCGTCTGCATCCTGCTAATGACGGCGATTACAGCCGCGGCCCAGGTCGCCTCTCACGCCCCAACCGGGGTGGTAGCGCCAGCGGCCGCTTCGCCACTCTCAACAGTGCCGGTGCAGATCAGCGACAAGCCGGTGGCACGGGTGAATGGGGCGGTGCTGACCGACCGCGACCTTCTGCGCGAGATGTTTACGATCTTTCCCTACGCCAAACAGCACAATGGATTTCCCAAGGCGCAGGAAGCTTCCATTCGCCAGGGTGCGCTGGAGATGATTATTTTTGAAGAACTGGTGTACCAGGAAGCGGGGCGGCGAAAGCTGACTGTTTCTACGGCGCGTTTGAATAGCGCTGAAGCCGATTTTCGCAAGCAGTTCCATAGTCCCGACGAGTACGAGCAGTACATGCAGTCCGAGATGCGCGGCTCCCGCCAGGTGCTGCGGGAGCAGATTCAGCGCTCGCTGCTGATCGAGGAAGTGCTGAAGACTGACGTGGGCGACAAATCGGCGGTATCGCTGGCCGAGGTCAGAGCCTATTACGACAAGAACCCGGCACGCTTCCAGCAACCCGAGTCGTTCAGCATACAAAGCATTTCCATCCTCCCCCCGCAAAAAGTCAGCGCGGACGTGGTGAACCAAAACCGTAAACGCGCGGAAGAGGCGCTGCGCCAGGCCAAGGCAACGACGACCTACCAAGATTTTGGGCTGCTGGCGGAAAAACTCTCCGAGGACGACTTCCGCGTTAATATGGGCGACCACAAGGCCGTGGGCCGCGACAAACTGCCACCCCAAATCGTGAAGGCGGCGCTGGCCATGCAGTTCGGACAGGTGAGCGGCCTCATCCAGATTGAAAACGCCTTCACCATTTTCCGGCTAAATGCGCACAATCCGGCGACGAAGCAGAGCTTTGCCGCAGTCAAGGCCGACCTGCGAACGGAGCTACAAAAGAGCAAGTACGAACGGCTGCGCTCGAATCTCGCCACGAGCCTGCGCGCCCAAGCGAAGATCGAAATAGTGTAAAGGCAGTGTTCAGTGGTAAGTGGCTAGTGGTCAGTCGAATCTCGCGGGACACTGAGCACTGGCCACTTCCCTTCCTCCTTTTCCCCTGTTGAGTAATTCAACTCGCTGAGCGGGCGATATGGCGCAGATACCTCACCGAAGACAATTTGGTCGCCCGCCATGACACAAATAACCCCTTCATTTTCAACTCTTACCCGATTTTTGTGGATGGCTCAAAGTGGCAACACTTTTGCCTTCTATGAGTAGAACTGGCCGGGTCAAGGAAGGGGTTCTGAGGAGCCGGTGAAAGGCGCTCGCACCATGAAGAGGTTTGCACCAGGCGTCGTCGGGCTGTTGCTTCTGGTGGCGATGCCGCTGGCTTCGGCCCAGCTAAAGGTCGGGGACGATCTTCAGATGAAGGCGGGCGGCCTGTTCACTGCGGGGTATTCGGGGGATTACGGAGACCAGATCCAATCGAGCCATGGGCTGAACTTCGGAATGAACGGCAACGTCTCCGGCTCTTTTTACAATCCCAACTTCCTCTCGTTCAGCCTGACCCCTTATTTCAACCAGTCGCAGGCGAACTCCAGCTTCCAATCGCTGACTGGCGCCAGCGGAATATCGGCGACCGCCAACCTGTTTACGGGAAGCCATTTTCCGGGATCAGTCAGCTATCGTGACGACTACAACAGCACCGGCACCTTCGGACTCGTAGGTCAACCGAATTTCACCACCCACGGCCACGGAGACGGTTTCAGCATCGGATGGAGCGCACTGCTCCCGGACTTACCCACGCTATCCGCCAGCTATTCCCAGGGCAGCGGATCGGGAACGGTATACGGGACCAATCAGGAGACCGGTTCCGACACCAAGCTGTTCAATGTGAGGTCTACCTACGTGATCGATAGCTTTCACCTGAACGGTTACTACGATCACAATAATCTTCACTCCATCTACCCGGCATTCCTGTCGGGCGAGCAGGAATCGGTATCGAACACGAGCGGCCACGATTTCGGTTTTGGCGCGAACCGCAATTTGCCGATCAACGGCTCGTTCTATGCCAACTTCAACCGCTCGCAGGCATCCACCGATTTCCTGGGACAGCAGGACGACACTAGCAGCTACACGACCAGCACCGAGAATTCCGGCGTCAGCTTCCACCCCACGCAGAAGTTGAGCGTGTTTGCGAACGAGAGCTACACGGACAATCTCTCGGGGTTTTTGAGCCAGAATCTCATCAGTAGCGGCACGGTGCAGACCCCGTTCAATTTCGGAACCGGCTCGAAGTCCCTCACACTGGGCGGAGGCGCCAGTTATCAGTTCACCAATTATCTGTCAGGGCAAGCGCAAGCGACGTACTATGACCAACGTTATTTTGACCAGAGTTACACCGGGACCTACATCAGCGGCACGGTGAATTTTAACCGCCGGCTCTGGGATATGTTCACCTTTTCCGTGGGCGTAGTCGATGCCTCCAATGGGCAGGGCAGCAACTCGGTGGGTTTTATCGGCAACGTGAATTACTTTCACCGGTTCCAGGCGTGGGAGACTTCAGGATCGTTCAGCTATGCGCAGAACGTGCAGTCCATCTTAATCACCTATACGACCTCTTACTATAACTACACGGCCAGGGTGCGTCGCCGCCTGGGATATGGCTTGTCATGGCTGGCGATCTATAACGGGAACCGTACCGGCTTGACGCAGGAGGCAGGGAACGGGAGCCATAGCGACAGCTATTCGAGTTCGTTCAGTTCGCGGCGGTTCAGCTTGACCGGCAACTACTCGAAGTCAACCGGACAGTCGATTCTCACCAGCGCCGGGCTGGTGGTACTTCCGCCGACGCCCGGAGTGCCGGCGAGCAACCTCATTCTCTACAACGCGGACAGCTATGGGGGCGGGCTTTCGGCGACGCCCGTAAAACGGCTTACGGTTTCGGCGACCTTCAGCCGGGCCCTCAGCAATACGCTCAGTGACGTGACGAATTCTCGCAATAATACGGAGATTTTCAATACTCAGGTGCAGTACCATCTCAGGAGGATTGGCGTGCTGGGCGGGTTTACCCGGTTCACTCAGGGCGTTAGTGCCAGTGGCACTCCGCCGGCAACCGCGAATTCGTTTTTCATTGGAGTGTCGAGATGGTTCGATTTCTTCTGACCGGATGGCGGCAGGGGCGGTTGCGAAGGGCGTTGCCGCTTGCCGGTCTGGTCGTGTTCCTGGGCATGCCGGCCGGAGCCGCCAAACAGCCGAAGGCAACGACTCGCCCCGCTCCCCCGGAACTGCTGCTGGACGGCGGCCGGAAACTCGCCTTTGAGCGCAGCTTCAGCCTGGAGCGCGAGGTGAAGCCGAAGCGCAGCTTCTGGACTCGCGTGGTCGATGTGATCGCGGGCGAACCGGATTTCCACTTTCTGGTCAAACCCTACAGCATCACAACCGATTCGCATGGACGCGTCATCGTAACCGACCCTGGAGCCGATGGGATTCACATTTTCGACTTCACCGAAAAGAAATACAAGTTTCTTTCCCGCAAGGACAGCGGCAAGAATCCGATGCTCTCGCCGCAGTGTGTTGCGGTGGATGCGCAGGACAATATTTATGTGACCGATTCGCTGGCGGGCAAGATTTTCGTATTCGACCCCAGCGGGAAGTTCCGGCGTGTGATCGGCAGTCTGAAAGGCGGGGAAGGATTTTTCAAACGTCCCACTGGAATCGCGATCGATTCGGCGGAGCAGCGCATTTACATCACGGACACGTTACGCAACAAGATTTTTGTAATGGATATGCAGGGCAGCGTGCTGGCGACGATGGGGAAAAATGGTACCGGGGACGGTGAATTCAATTTCCCGACGGAGTTGCGGCTGAGCGGCGCTGAGTTGTTCGTGGTCGATGCCATGAACTTTCGCGTGCAGGCCATGGACCGGTCCGGCAGCTTTCATTATGCCATCGGAAAGCTCGGAGACGGCGCCGGAGGGATGTTCCGCCCGAAAGGGATCAGCTTCGATTCCGAAGGACATCTCTACGTCGTAGATGGCCTGGGGGGCATAGTGCAGGTGTTTGACCGGCAAGGCAGGCTTTTGTACTACTTCGGGCAGCGAGGAACTGGATTCGGAGAGTTTCAGTTGCCGGCCGGACTGCAAATCGACAACAACGACCGCATCTACGTCGTGGATTCCTTCAATCACCGCATCGAGGTGTTTCACTACTATGCCGCGGCGAAACCGGCCGACGGGATAAAACCATGAGGTGGATTTTCGCGTCGGTTTGCGCCCTGGTGTTGGCTCAAAGCCTGGCAACCGCGCAGGTGCCCGGAGATGTAATGGGCATGCACAACCTGACAGCGTCCAGCGGAGCTTCGATCTATTCTCAGGGAAGCTTGGGCTGCACTTTCTGCCACGCTCCGCATAGCGGACTCGGAGGAGTAACTCCGTTGTGGAACCAGACGCTATCGAAGGCGACCTATACTCCGTATACCAGCACCACCTACAACGACACAGGGAACACCCAGCCGACTCTCGGAGTGACCAGCAGCCTGTGCCTGAGTTGCCATGACGGCACCGTCGCCGTGGGGCAGTCGGCAGCCTATGGCACGCTCCCGGTCACGGGATCGATGAACAGCGTCGATTCTTTCGGGACGAACCTGAGTGGAACCCACCCCTTCAGCCTGGTTTTGCCGATGAAGGACGCTTCCAACCTGGTAGCCTCGTTGGTTTCGCAGGGCAAGACCGCGGACCCGACCGGCGCGGTGAAGCTGATCAACGGGAACATCGAATGCACCAGTTGTCACAACCCGCATGTGCAGGGCACGGACAGGATCGCGCAGAACTTCCTGGTGCGCGACAGTTCCAGCGGCCAGATGTGTCTCGCCTGTCACGATCCCAACCGGGTGCTGCAAGGACAACCGAACCCGCTGGCGGGCTGGACGAACAGTATTCATCAGACCGCAACCAACCAAACCTCAGCCAATGCGTACGTTGGTGTTTACACCACAGTCGCCCTCAATGCTTGCTCTTCCTGCCACATGGACCATGAATCAACCGCGCCGCAACGCCTGCTTCGGCCGGCCACGCCGTCAACGCCCGGTATGGATCCCGCAACCCAGGATTGCATGACTTGTCACAACGGGGGAACTCTCCTGACGCCGGCGGCTCCGAACGTCATGGCTGAGATTGCCAAAATCAGCCATCCTCTGCCGGCCGGGACTAATTTTCACGACGCTGCCGAAACCGCGGTGCTTAACAACAATCGCCATGCCACTTGTGTAGATTGTCATAGCCCTCATGGCTCCAACCAGGTGATCACGTTTTCCGCTCCTCCCGCGATTCGTCCCTCGCAAGCGAATGTGACCGGGATCAGCGCCAGCGACGGGACAACCGTTCTGCTCCCTGCCGTCAATCAATATGAGAACTGCCTGCGCTGTCACGGCACCAGTGTAGGGAAGCAGAGATTGATGATCTACGGATACGCGCCCGCAAGATTGGTTTCGGCCCCGGATGCCCTGAATGTGATCCCCGAGTTCGGCGCCACTGCAACCTCGAGCCATCCCGTAATGCACGTCAGGATGAGCCCGCTGCCGCAGCCCAGTCTGCTCACCACCATGTTGAATCAGAACGGTACGGCATCGCGCCTCATGGGAGTCCAGATCTTCTGCACCGATTGCCACAACAGCGACGACAATCGCGAGTTTGGCGGAATCGGACCGAATGGTCCTCACGGTTCGGTCAACTCACACATTCTCGAGCACAACTATCAATTCAGCCAAGCTGCGGTGCCCGGTGGACTTATCACGAACCTGTTTCCCAATCCCGACCTCAGCCTTAACGGACCTTATGGCATGTGCGCCAAGTGCCATAGCCTGAGTAACGTCCTAAGTAACGCAAGCTTCCTCCAGCACGGCAACCACGTATCTCAGGATGGGTTCTCCTGTTCGGTCTGCCATACAGCGCACGGAATGGGCTCGGTTTCGCCGGGTGTTTCGGGCGAACGCCTGGTGAATTTTGACGCCAACGTGGTGGGGCAAAACAATGGCGCTCCGATTTCCTACAACCGCAGCAGCAACACTTGCGTTTTGACCTGCCACCAAACCGCCCACAACGCCGATGGCTCGATCTCCAATGCCAGAAAGCCGATCCAACGGACGAGAACAAGGTAGGTCACAGAGGACTGCCCGAAACCGATGAACTCCGGCCCGCGAAGAACAGAATCGTCCCCACTCGCGACCCAGCCGGTTCGCCGCAGCGATGCCGCGGATAGGGATGATGGCGCTGTTGTTCGCCGCAGCCACTGTTCAACGCCTATGAGCGGGGAGGCTTCCTGATCTGGTATTTCCGGAATACCCTGTAGCCATCGATGGACGCGAGCGGACCTCTACGGCGATGACTCCGTCATCCAGTATTCCAAGATGATGAACGCGGACATACCCTAGACGAGCTATCGGTAGTGTCTTAAAAGTGCGTTGCCTCCAACGCAGATTTCAGACACTACCGAGCTATCCTGCGTTGACCCAGGCTGGCACGCTCTTGTTGCGGCGGAATTCGCTGATGGGAGAGGCGCTGAGTACGATGCCTCGGTTCAAGGTGGCGTACCGCGACGATGTCGCAAGTGGTACTGCTGCCGCAGGAGTAGAAGTTGGCGAATTGGCGAACTATGAATGAGCTGGACGCAAACTTCGAGAATGCAGGGGAGACAGGCACCCCGCGGACGGGCTCCTCACGGGCACGACACAGTGAAGCGATTGACCGACGCCCCGTTCCAGCCGGCTCCGGTATTCGGGTAGCGAGTGTAGAGGATGTAAAACTGCTTGCCTAAAATGCTGGGGTCGTCTCCCGTGCCGACGAAAGCGACGTAGACGCTGGGCTGATCCGGGTCATTGCGGAAGTCGTAGAATAAGGTGAGGGGCGACCAGTTCATGCCGTCGGGAGACTCGGTATAGTAGAGTACGACCCCTGCGTTGATGAGCAATTGGTAGCGATGGACGTAGGCGTTATAGGCAACCTGGATCGTGCCGCCGTATGGCGTCTGCGTGTCCAGATCCTTGGAATAACCGCCCAAACCCTGTTCCAGATGCCAGCCGTCGTAATATTTCTCAAAGGCTACGGCATGGGGCTTGTTGCCGAAGGCCGCTTCCAGCACGGCGGCAATCGGCGCGCGGGCCACAGAAAACGAGGTAACCGAGTTTCCCCAGTGAGTGCTGCCGTTGGCCCGCCAGTCCGGGAAAAAGATGTAGAAATACTTGCCATCGGGGGAGACTACGAGTGTAGAGTCGCCGATATCGAAGCCGTCCAAGTCCGTGCGGTAAGCTTGGTTGACGCGAACGATCTCGCCGAGGTCGGTCCAGCTCATGCCGCTGTCGCTCGATGCGGCCAGCGCCAATACCGCATAGAAGCTCTGGGTAGTAATGGTGGGAATCTCGGCGTGGTAAACCATGAAGAGCTTGCCGACTCCAAACCTGCCTTCTGGAACGTTGTAAACCGGACCGCCGCCCATGTAGTCATAACTCTGGTAAAAGGGATTGACCGCCGGATCGGGATTAGGATTGATCGTCACATCAATCGGAGGATCGGAGCCGAGCGGGTTGTCCAGCGTGCCGAGGGTGCGGGTGATGGATCCATACTTGTTGTTTCCGTACCAGTGTCCCTGCCAGAGCTGGCGAGCGTGACTACCGCCATCGCTGCCGAAAAACGCATAGCCGTTTTCAGTTTTGATGACGCCCAGGGGAGTGTCCGGCCAGGCGAAGCCGTCTGCTGTGTCAGTGAGCGGCGGCTGCGCGTGATCCCCGGCAGCCTCCCGTTGCGCGGGAGTCGCCAATTCCTGGTTAGCGAGAATCTTGGGCGTGCAGAGCGGAGTGACGCTTTGCGCGCTAGCCGCGATCGACAGACCCGCAAGAACACCGCAAAGAGTGATGAAAGTTGAGGCGAGGGAAACTCGGCGGCCATTCCGCATGAAATCCTCCGATCCACAAGAAAGAACACCACCCTCGGTTGGATGTTGCGGCAGGGTTGATAGTTTCGGCCCGCAGGCGGCAGGCGAACTTCCGACCATATTGGAGTGCAACAGCCGGCTGCCGCAAACGGCCTAACGCCGGGCAAACACGGTGGCAATTTGATCCCGCTAAATGAGCTGGAAGCGCGGATCAACCGTCAGTATCTTGGCCAGGGGAAGCTGCGAGTCCAACAGCACTACGCCCGCCTCATTGAGATTAAGGGTCGGTGGTATACGACGTGTCAGCGTTCTGGGAATCAAAGAAAAGCTTGTCCATCTCGTCTCCGTAAAGATCGGTGCGGCCGTCGATGGCCACGGGGTAATCGGGCATATACCAGGCCAGAAATCCGTATGCGACAGCGAGGGTGAGGAACGTTCCGTAGAGGCCGATACCAAGGCGGCCAAACCAGGCGTAGGCCCGCGACAGCAACACTTCATAGCCCCAACTGCGATTAGCCGCGGTGCGCGACAGGATGCCGGTATGAGGAACGGCCAGATGCTCAACGATCCGGTGCGGAATGGCAATCAGAATGCCAGCGCCGCATCAGAACTAAACACAAGATTTGCAAGGACTTGGGCCGTCAAACTGGCACAGGCGACAGATGAGCGCAGGGGCAAAACGCGCCCTCAGTTGAGGAGAAAGACCCGATTCGGGGCCGCTTTCCAACTGGGAACCGTTCGCGGCCCACTCGTAAATCGCTGAAATCAGAGCTGCAATCGGCCAAGCCGCTGCGAGGTGTAGTTTTGGCAATTCTGATGCACTCCGAATTACGGACCTTTGTGGAGTTCGCCCGAATACCTACACTGGGAACGCGGAAACAGGAGTTCAGAGATGGACGATGGACCGAACGCACCCGCCACCTCTAGGCGGAGCTGGCAGCCAAGACAGCTAGCCGCGATGTGCGTTGTGTGCCTGGCCATGGGATTCCTGGCGGGCTACCTGCTGCGAGGCTCCGCACCCGGCCCAGTGCAAGCGCCGTTGGCTGCGGTACAGGCGACTGCCCCTGCACCTCAGACGATGGGCGAGCCTGCGGGACAATCGCAAACCGCGCAGCAGATGCCGCACAAAATGCCCTCTTTGGACGACCTGAGGCGCATGGCGGACAAGAAGGCCGCGCCGGTGTTGGAGAAATTGAAGTCCGACCCAAAGAACCCACAGCTCGAGAACCAGATCGGCCTGATCTACGAGAATGCTCACCAATTCAAAGAGGCGGCCGGATATTTCGAAAAATCGCTGCAATACGATCCGAAGAACATCGGGGTGCGGGCTGACTATGCCTCTTGCTTGTACTACACCGGGGATGTGGATGGAGCACTCGCACAACTCAACCAGTCGCTGACTTACGATCCGAGACACGCGGGCACGCTGATGAACATCGGCATCATTAAATGGAGAGGTAAGAATGATGTCGATGGCGCCGTCGCCGCGTGGGAAAAACTGCTGCAATACCATCCCGAATTTCCGCAGAAAGACATGGTCCAGCAAATGATCACGCAGGCGAAACAGAGCGGGAAGACCGCGAAGACCGCGAGCGAGGGACAAAAGGGGTAAGCTCCACGGCAAGTCGAATTGCGGCGAGATCGAATTTTGACAAGATCGGTGGATGCTGGATCAGGCATGTGGATTTCGGCTTTCCTCGGCGTGACTGATGTGCTCTCCAGTTTGCAGAGCGGACACGTGAGGACCGCCAGGGCTGGATAGTAACGGGTCTGACAACGAGGTTAGGCCCACGGAGTCAGATCCGATCCAGCCCTGATCGAGTTTCACGCGAACTGGTTTGACGCGAACCTGCTTTGACAAGAACCTGGGCCGCTGAAGTGAACCAGGTAGCACCACAACCCGAGGTTATGGCAGAAGAGGTCAAAGATCCTGCTTCCACAGAAAGTGAGCGTGTGGCTCGCGGCTGGCATGTTTGGGCATTGCGGATCGTGATCGGCCTCTTTGCGCCACTCCTGCTGCTCGGGCTAGTGGAAGCAGGTCTGCGGATTAGCGGGGTCGGATACCCCACCGAGGTCACGGTTCCCTGCACAATCCAGGGCCGTCCCGCCTTTTGCTACAACTTGTTCTTTGCCGCTCCATTCTTCCCTCCGGGCATGATCAAGACGCCGCAAATGTATGCGATTCCGGCCGAAAAGCCGCCTGGAACCTTTCGCATTGTTGTACTCGGGGAATCGGCGGCCATGGGCGATCCGGAACCCTCCTTCGGATTCAGCCGATACCTGGAGGTGATGCTGCGCGAACGCTATCCGGACATGAAATTCGAGATGGTGAATACCGGCAGCGTCGCCATCAACTCGCATGTGGTGTTGCCGATCGCCAAAGGGCTGGCGAAGCAACGTCCGGACGTATTTATTATTTACTCGGGCAACAATGAAGTTGTCGGACCGTATGGTCCCGGGACCGCACTCACGTCTGGCGGGATGAGCCTTCCCGTCATCCGCGGCAGCATTTTCTATCACTCGACCCGCATCGGACAGCTTCTCACTCAGGTGGGCACGCCGAAGAGGGAATGGGGCGGGATGGCGATGTTTCTGGGCAAGCAGGTTCGAGCCAGTTCGCCGCTCATGAAGTATGCTTACGCGAACTTCGAACAAAACCTGCGCGACACCATCGCCGTGGCTCGCAACGCCGGCGCCAGAGTAATCGTCTCAACCGTGGCCACCAATCTGATGGACTGCGCCCCGTTCGCGTCTTTGCACCGGGAGGATTTGGGACCAGATGCGTTGCGTTCCTGGTCCGCGCTGGTGCAGCAGGGGGCCGAGCAGGAAAATGCCGGCTCGTATGCGGAGGCTTTGAAGTTGTACCTCTCCGCGGCCAGCATTGATGGCGACTACGCCGAACTCGAGTTCCGGATTGCCCGTTGCCTGAGGGCTTTGGGAGACTACAGTGCGGCGCGGGAACATTTTCTTCGCGCCCGCGATCTCGACACGCTTCGCTTTCGCGCCGATAGCAAAATCAATGACATCAATCGCTCCGTAGCGCGTTCATCCCCGGGCGCTGAATTGGTTGATGCGGATGCGATCTTCGCCAAAGAAAGCCTGAACGGTGTCACCGGCAGCGAACTGGTGTACGAGCACGTGCATATGACGCCGCAGGGCAGCTACATGTTAGCTCGCGCCATGTTCCTGCAGATCGCGAAACAGCTTCCTTCTGCTGTGGAGCATTCTCTTCAGGCGGAAGACGTTCCCTCCGAAGCGGAATGCGAGCGGTGGTTGGCATTTACCAAGCATGATCGTTCGCGGGTGGCGGCGGAGATGTTGCGCCGGCTGCAAGAGCCCCCCTTCACGAATCAACTGAACCATTCCGAGCAGGTCTTCCGGTTGATGATGAAGGCGCAGGATTCGGACGAAAACCCAAATGACACAGCCGCGCAGTATCAATGGGCGATCGCGAGAGATCCGGACGATCGCATCTTACATTTCAACTATGGTGTCTTCCTCTACCCATACAACCCTGCTGCAGCGGAGCAGCAGTTCCGCGCCGCTCGCCCGTTTGATGGATTTCCCCTGGTCACGCCTGACGGCAGGGTGCATTGAAGAGCAGTGAAATGATTCTGTCTGGTACATGTTCTGTCGGACCAAGTTGCTTGGTCCCGAGTATTCATCGCTCTGCGTCGTGAACTTCTGAAGCTCTCATTCTCTCGTCAATATGCCGCTGCACGCGTTCCCACTCCGAGCGAACGATCATTTCCTTGATCATGAATTTTGTTTCGTGTTTCGCATCATCCACGCGGACCGCAAGCTCGTTCTTCTGCAAACGGAAGTCTATGGTTTCAGCGAGGGGAATGAGCTGATTGGACGACTTTCCGACGATGACAAAGACGACGCTATTGGAAACCAGCGTGTATTCCGGGCAGGATTCCTGGCTTTCCGGGGTCGAGGGGCCGCCGAATGCCACCATGAATCCGTGGTGGGCGAGAATGCAGTCGCCCATGTGCATCCTCACGACTGAACCGTGTTGATAGATTCCAAGTTGCGCAACCAGCAAACCCGGCAAGATGTAGAACAAGAAAATCAGCGACAATGCGTGTTTCATGAACCGCCCTCCTAGTGGGCGCCGCCGGAGTGGTGGTAGTAGCCGCGGCGGCTGCGGAATTGCAAATTGAGATTGTGGGTGGGGAGAATGCGAATCGAGTGGAAATCTGAGCCAGACTCCGGCAGCACATACGTCACCACGCGGGCTGAATGCAAATCATTAATGACATCGCCAAAGATTCTGACGGCGCCTTCGCTGATGCGGACGTAGCGCCCACCAGAGTCTTCGGCAATCCTTTGCAGCGTTGCGGTTCCGTTTGATGGTTGCCCGGGACTGCTAACGTCGATGGCATAAACCTGCGCACCGCTTGCCAGTATTTTCTCCAACGCCTCATGGAATGAGGCCCTGCTGATCGTATCCTCACCATCGGAGAAAAGCATGATAACCGGCCAAACATCCGGCTGCCTGCGCTGGACGAGGAAGTCCGTCGCAATTGCAACCGCATCAAAGAGCGGCGTCGCTCCCCCTCTGGGCAAGGAGGCGACCCGATCGGCGGTAAACGAGTTGCGACAATTTCCGGCACAGATGAAGCGCGTTTCCATACCGCCGAATGACAGAACCGATGCATTGTCCCCTGGACTCCACGGCCACTGCGAAATCAGTTGTAGAACATCTGTGATTTCCCGTTGAAAGTGCGGCAGAACGGACTCGCTGAAATCAATCAGCACGACGACGTCGAGTTTGATCAAGGCCGAACGGGTGAAGCTGCGGAAGTCTCGAATCACCCTCTCATCGTCGACGACTGCAAAGTCGTCCTGCTGAAGTCCTTCAACGGCATGATTGTGTTCGTCGGTTGCGAAAAACACTAGGCGTACTTCGGAAACGGCGCTGTGGTAGGTGAGGTTTGAGGATTCCTGAAACCCGCCTGGAGTGGATAGGCCGAGAAGGAGGTTGTGGGCGTAAAGGGTTGTGAACAGAAGCAGGGACAAGAGCAAACCACTGAGCCGATGGCACCGGAGCATAGTTCCCAGAAAGTTGGACATAGTAGAGAAGGGGACTACGGTTGTTATCGGCACATGGCACGAACAAGTTGAGACCTTTGTATTTCACTGGGGTTACCGAAGTTCGGAGGAAGAAAACAATTCTGCCACCGCCAGTTAAATCAGCGGATTCGCTCAACGCATCGGACCGGGAGATTAGATCGGTGTCAGAAACGGCGATACATGAACTGAGCGGCGCCCGCATCCCGAGTGTGCGTCACGATCAAGACAACAACTAACGCCAATCCGTAGAGAGGGGGGATCCAATACCAGCGATTGCGAGCGATGGCGGCAATGATCGGTGAACGCGAGGGCGCTGGTGCGGCTCCGGGCTTCACCGAGTGGCGATCGAGCACCTCGTTGACCAACAGCACTGTGGTATATCCCGCCGCCAAAGCAAAAACCAGCAGGTACAGACTTCCGCTGAGAAAGCGCGAGAAATAGCTTGCAGGAGAAAACGCTGCCGACAACATCTGAACCGCCTGGGGCAGGGAATTGGCGCGGAAGAGTATCCATCCCAGACTGATCAAGGTAGTAGTGGCCAGCCATGAAAGCGGCGTCCAAAGGACGGTCGGGGGATGCCAGCCTGAGTTCCCCTGCAATTGCTGGAGCTGGCGATGCGAGACGAGAAGTACTCCGTGATAGCAGCCCCATAACAAGAACAACACGGTTGCCTTATGCCACAATCCGAACAGGACCATCGAAAGCACCAGCGTAAGATTTCGCCACCATATTTCGCGGCGCATCATCGCCAGCGGAAGAAAGACGTAGTCGCGAATCCAGAACGACAGCGACATATGCCAGCGCGTCCAAAACATCGAGGGCGTCGTGGATTGAAACGGACGAGCAAAGTTTTCTGGCAAAAAGAAACCAAGCGCTTTCGCGGCGCCGACGGCAATGTGCGAGTAACCGGCGAAGTCAAAGAAAAGCTGCAACGCGTATCCGAACGCCAGACACCATACGTCGGCGCCGCTCCAGAGCGTGACACGATCGAACCCACGGTTGATTCCATCGCCGGAGAGAATCCCCTGCCCCAGCAACCGGGCCAACTGCATCATCAGGACGCCGGTTGCGATGCGAGCAAAGCCGCGTCCGATGTCGTTCCAGGAGGTCAGTTTCTCCGACCGGAATTGCGGAAGCATGTCGGGCATGCGACAGATGGGCCCGGATATCGCCACCGGAAAGAAAGCCATATACAACGCGAACTCGAAGAACGACGGGTCGAGCTCCTCGCCGCGGTAAAGATCAAACAGGTAGCTCATCGCCTGGAATGTCCAGAACGAGATTCCCAAGGGAAGAGCGAGATGAGAAAACCTTTGCAACGATAGGAGAGAAACGTTGACTGCCACTTCCGGGAGATACTTGAAACTGCCAAGGAGCGCCAGGTTCAGTAGAATGCCGGTGGTCAGAGCGAGCCGAGTGGGCTTTCGGCGAAGCCATTGCCCGAGCAAGAAATTCATCACTGTCGAAGCGAGGAGAACGCCTGCGAACCACGCGCCCCAACTGAGATAAAGCACGTAGCTGCCGATCAGAAGTATGGGCTGCCGCACCCTGGGCGAACGGACCTTGGTGAAGGCCGCTACGCTCAGCAGGAAAACCAGACTGTATAGGATCTCTCGGAACAATGCTCCTCGCTGGGTTATCGTAACTGAAAGCTGCCAACAGACGGCGCTAAACGTGAGTCTTAAGCAGGCAATTGGGAATTCAAGATATTATTGCGTACTCAAGTCTCGCATGCCAAAAAGTGGCACGCCTTGGTGGGTGATTTGATCGATCCAGATGTTCCCTGACTTTCTCACCGGATACAGTGACCGCAGCGTGAACAGATTCTGCAATCTTATTGAGGCACTCGATGCGGCTCCCGCAGATCGTCCATTTGTTACTGCGTGGGTCGACGAAGACGAACGCGAAACCGTGAACTTCGCGGAGTTCCGCCGCCGCGCGCACCTTCAAGCCAGAGCACTTCGCGACCATGGTGTGACTCCCGGCGATCGGGTGATCGTCGTCATGCCGCAGGGCATTCCCGCAATGACCGCCTTTGCCGGAGCGATGATGTTGGGCGCGGTGCCCGCCTTCCTTGCTTATCCCAACTTCAAGGTTGAGCCTTCCAAGTACCGCTCCGGACTGGCTGGAGTGACAGGAAACCTGAGCGCCAAAGTCGTAGTTGTCGACGAAGGATTTCCCGACGAGATGCTCAGCTACGTGTCTCTCAACGGCCAAACCACGCTGCTTCATGCCAGCGATGGCAGGGGGCCCGGTGTAGAGATGGAACTCCCTAAGCTGGAGCATCAATCTGAGAGCCTGGCATTCATTCAGCACTCGGCCGGCACTACCGGACTGCAGAAGGGCGTGGCCCTTACTCATGCCGCCGTACTGCGGCAGCTCGAACACTTAACACAGGCGCTGAAAATAGATGCGGCGACGGACAGTATCTACAGCTGGCTGCCTCTGTACCACGACATGGGACTGATTGCTTGCTTTATGCTGCCCATGGTTTGCCACCTGCCCGTCGTGATGCAATCGCCGTTGGATTGGGTGATGCATCCTGAAACCATGCTGCAGGTTATCAGCGAGTATAAGTGCACGCTGGCGTGGATGCCGAACTTTGCCTTTCAATTCGTTCCCCGCCGCACACCCCAGAGCCGATGGGCGCAGTACGATCTTTCGTCCGTCCGTGCCTTGATTAACTGTTCCGAACCGGTCCGCGCCAGCAGCATGAGTGAGTTCCAGAGGGCTTTCGCCTCCATCGGCTTGAAGAGCAACGCCATGCAATCCTCCTACGCCATGGCGGAAAACGTTTTCGCTGTGACCCAATCGGATATCAGTCGGCCATTCGGTCCACCTCGTATCTGGGCGGATGGTCCACAGTTTCGTACGAGACATTTGATCGTTCCAGTTGCGGAAGGGACTCCCGGATCCGTTTCCTTTCAATCATCCGGCCGGTTGTTGCCCAACCAGGAGGTGCGAATTGTGTCCGATTCTGGCGAGCTTCTTGACCACGGTCACGCCGGTGAAATTCTTATCGAGAGCGACAGCCTGTTCGAGGGATACTACAACCGTCCCGACCTTACGGCCAACGCGATCAGCGACGGTTGGTACCACACCGGTGATCTTGGGTTCTGTCTTGAAGGCGAACTATTTGTGGCCGGCAGGAAGAAAGACTTGCTCATCGTCGGGGGTGAAAATCTCTATCCGCAGGACATTGAAGAGATTGTCGGGAGCCACCCCGCCATTCACGATGGCCGCGTGGTTGCGATGGGCGTGTACAACCCCGATCTCGGGACGGATGACATCTTCATAGTTGCGGAAGTGGAGCGGGAAGCGCTTCTCGCAAATTCGGCGGAAATCGAACGCGAGCTCCGCAATCTTGTAGTAGCAGGAATTGGCGTGGCGGTTGGAATGATTTTCTTAAAGCCACCAAAATGGATTGTGAAGAGCACAGCCGGGAAGGCAGCGCGTTCCGCCACGCGCGAAAAGTTGTTGCAAGAGCATCCGGAACTCAACCTAGAGTCCGAGGAAAGCCAATTCGCATGACACCCGAAGCCCAGCAGATGATTGAACACATTGTGCGGTTGCTTAGAAGACCGAGCGTGAGCATCGACGAAAACACAGCACTGGTTTCGTCCGGATTGATTGACTCGATGTCTCTTGTGGATTTGTTGCTGAAGCTCGAAGATCTCACTCACATGCGCATCCCACCGGGTAAGGTGCAACCGAAGGATTTGGATACGGTTGCCCTGATGTTCGCTACTGCGCAGCGCGTAGGCAAACCTCGGCAGTAGCAGGCTTGCAAAAACGGAACCCCAGGGCATTTGCCCCGGGGTTTCGGATCGTTGTTCGTCGCCTCAGGCAGCCAGCGCCTCGACGAAGTGCTCGCAGACTGTGGTCTCGAGTGTGTAGTAGTTCACCTTGACCGGCGTGGTCAGGAATGGCTTCAGGATGTCAAGGACCTTGGGATAGAACTCTCTCTCATAGCGCTCGGCATCCGACTTGGTCGTCCAAAGGCTGATGTTGATCACCTTCTCCTCTTTCATTTTCTCGGGGGAAAAGGGCAGAATCTCCAGGAAGCCGGTCTGCTTCTTGAGGATGGGCAGGACTTCGTTCTTTAGGACCTTCACGAAGTCTTCTTTCTTTTCTGGTTTCACTGCGAAATCGAGGATACGTGCAAACATGGTGTGCTCCTTTTCGTTGTGAGGTTTACAACGGGGTTCTAGGCGGGGGCCCTCGGTCTAACGAGGCTTCAGTGCTTCCCGGATGCCGGGAGCTCGAGCCGAAGCGAAACTTAACACAATCGGCTTTACCCATGCAGTGACGGATGACCGCTAGTGCAGTGCACTAGGTCACAGAGTCCAGCACTTTCAGGACGAGTCTCAATTCCTCGAGCTACCGTATGAAAGCTAAACGCGGCGGTGAGGAGTACACCGAAGACCAGCGCATGGGCCAGTTTCTGTCGAGCCTAGCCGGCGGACCACGATTGGCCGAGGTTTTTTCGCGAACCAGGCGAAGCCACGAAACAAGATAGGGCCGAACGCAATCAACGTAAATGCCGGTAACCAATTGAAACGGCAGGCAAGTGCCAAAATCCCGCCGAGGAGGCACCCTCTCACTCAACCCTGAAAGCCCGAGCCCGCGCACAGCCGATCCGAAGCTACAACCAGCCGGATGCTGACCGTCCTACGCGGGCCTGTAACCAACCGAGCGGTGATGGAGATCACACATAGGTGTGGGAAAGCACGCATTCCAAGGCCATGACTCCGGCGGGGCAGGGGGCATAGCCGCATCTCACAATGTCAAGTCAAGTCATTTATTTTGTTTCAGTTAGGCGACTTCCACGGAAGTCTTCTCCCGCCTGAGAAGAGTGGCGAGGGACTTGCCTTGGTACCAGTGAGCGGAGGCAACATATGGCCACACATATCGTAAATAACGCCCAGAAACTTGCGCTGGCCGACAAAACGTTTTGCGATCTTCCCCCAGCCGTGGCCGATGCCTTGGAGCAGGAAGCACTTACCACCACCTATCCCACGGGGGCGGTTTTGTTCGCGGAGGGGCAGGTTCCGCGGGGAGTGTTCATCGTGCGTCGAGGCCGGGTGAAGCTTTCCATTTGTGGCAGCGACGGCAGGACGCTGATTCTGCGAATTGTCGAGGCCGGTTGCCCATTGGGAGTGGCCGCTGTGGTTTCCGGGCGCCAGTATGAAGCTACGGCCGAGACCCAGGAGCCGAGCGAGATCAGCTTCCTGCGACAAAATGACTTGCTGCGGCTCATGCGCCTTCACGGCGAGCTTGCCTTGTGGGTGACCCAGCACATCAGCGCGGACTACGCCACCACATGCCGCGAAATCCGTGACCTCATCCTTTCCGACTCGGCCAGCGAAAAACTGGCTCGCCTGCTGGTGGGATGGCTCGACCAGAACACCGAAGCCAGAAACCCCAGCCAAATGAAGATGGTTCTGACTCACGAAGAGATCGGGCAGATGATCGGCACGTCGCGCGAGACCGTCAGCCGGCTTTTCGCGGGTTTCAAGAAGCAGCGTCTTATCCAGCAAAGCGGCTCGACTCTGGTGGTACCCAACCGCGTGGCCTTGGAATCGCTTATCACAGCGTAGAAGAAGCAGTTCGACACGGGCCGATGCCCAACGGCCCCCGTTTCTCTTAAGTTTGTTGTTAGTTCGGCCGGACGCACCGTTGAACCGCCGCTCTTCCTCGGTACGGATTTAATTGAGGATTTTCTTGACCTGTTCCGCGCAATCCCGGGCCTGCAGTGCGGGGCGATCAAGTAAACAGACTCGCAAAAGGTATCACGAGGTTGCTCAGATTGTGGCCAAACACACATGGCCAGACACTATCCGTGCGTTCGCGTACCCATCCTGAAACCAAGCTCACCAGAACCGGGGCAATAGCTGCGTGGGGAACGATGCGGGCATGAAGTTGAGGGTCCACGACGACAAGGCCGTTGAACCCGGCGAAGAGTATGGCAGTGATGATGAGCCCCCAGCCGAACTCCGCGCCGGCCAGTCGCCACGGTTTACCGAAAACACGGTTCAATAAGGACTGATACACGCCCCGGAATACCAGTTCCTCGGCGAGGCCGGGCATGATCAGGAGGAAGGCCCAGCTCTCGGCGTCCAGTTTCTTGCGATGCCCCAGAATGAAGAAGACTGCGGGCAGCGCCAGAGCCAGGAGCAAAGCGACGATCGACGGCTTCAACCAGCCTGGCCGGAAGCGCGACGTCACGCCGACTGAGACTAACGATATTCCGGGGACGAGAGCGATCAGCAAGAAAGGCCACACCGTCGAGAGGAGGCACTCCTGCCAACTCCAGTGCAGGTGCTGGAAACCATCGACCCGAGGTATTTCTACGAGGGCAACGTCCAGAACTACTAAGGATGCTACGAATAACAACAAGCCCCAACGTCGCGTGCGGGAGTGCCAGACGGCAATCAACACAAAGGGGAGGACGCACGCCAGGGTGAGACCCGCTTGCAGGGTGACACTGCCGAGATAACCGCGAAGCTGCACGTCGCATTATACTTAACTCTTCGCGGGTGGTTTACTTGCCTGGATTGTCGGCAGTTCCCTGCTCATCCTCGTATTCGGCAGGCTCGGAGGGCAGCTCGATCAGGTGGGCCCGGCCCAGGGCGCGGAAATACTCCGGGCGGGAATGGCGGTAATGATCGGCCGGAACTTTGCCGTTAAGCCAGGCGGTATCCATGGGATAGACCATGGGATCGAAGATCACCAGATAGAAGTGCCAGATGAGGATGGAGAAGGTGGCCAGGAGTGCCTCATACCAATGCACCGCCGTGGCCGCGTCCGTCACCCATTTCGGAAAATGGCGCAGCGTGAAGTTGTTGAACCACAGCAGGAAACCGGACAGGGCCATGACGACGGTGCCCCACATAAAGGCCCAGTATTCCATCTTCTCCGCATAGTTGAATTTCGCGAACTTCGGTTCCTGTTTGGTGAGGCCGAGGTTGTAGCGGAAGACGTGCAGCATGTCCGTAACGTCCTTGGGCGCCGGGATCATGGCCCAAAGGAAAGAGCGATCGCGCTTCTTCAGCGCCAGGTGGACGAAGTGGTAGAAGGTGGCCAGGAGAATGACGACGGCGGCGGTGCGGTGCAGCCCGCCACGCACGCCGGTGCCGGACTCCCAGATCATCAGCGGCTTGGCCCACCAACTTTCCGGATACTTCAAGGCAAATCCCGTGAACACCAGCGTGGGGAAACTCGCCATGATGCCCCAGTGCGCGATGCGGAACCACAAGTTCATGCGCAGCACCACCTCGCCGGATTCCCTCCGGGGGCGGCGGCGGATCAGCTTGCTCAGCAGGTCGAGCAAATTGTGCAGCACCATGAAGCCCAGCGTCGCCGGGATCAGCACCCAGTACGTCCAGCGAATCCACTTCACCACCGGGTGATTGGGGCCCGCGTTGGTCTGCACATGGATGGGGCCGATGGTGAATTTGTCGTTGACCACGCCTTTGTGACATTGCCCACAGGTTTTCGGGAGGTTCGCGGCATTGACGGTCGAGCGCGGATCGCTCGAGCGGAGAATGTCGTGCACTCCATGGCACGAAGCGCAATTCGCCGCGGTTATTTTCCCCTCCGTGAGGGCCAGCCCGTGATAGCTGCCGGCGTAGGATGGGAGGCGATCCGCGGGCAGATCATAGCGCAGTGCCAGGCGGGGATCGCCATGGCAACGCCCGCAGGTCTGTGCGGAGATATTTTGGGCATTTAAGGGCGAGGCCGGGTTGCTCGGGTCCATGATCAGGTGCTCGCCGTGGCAGTCGATGCAAACCGGCGCGTCCCGCACGCCGGCTTTGACCGCTTCCCCGTGGACACTCTCGTTGAACTGCCGGGCGATTTCCTTGTGGCATTGCGCGCAGGTCTCCGGCACTTTCCAGTGATTGACTTTGGATCGCTCATCAGTGGCGGGATAGATGTCATGGCTGCCGTGGCAACTGGAACACGAAGCCGCATCCTTGCCGAGCGCGACCGCGCGCCCATGAACGCTCTGCTTGTAGGAAGTCACCGGATGCGCCACCGGAATTTTGTGCCGCGACAGAAAACCGGCATCGCTGTGGCATCTTGCGCAAGTATCCGCCAGATTCTTACGAGCAACGGTTGAGTCCGCTTCGCCGGAGGCTTTCACAGCGTGGATGGAGCCGTGGCAGGACTCGCACTTGGGCGCGTCGGGGTCGCCGTCTTTTGCGGCCTGCCCGTGGATGCTGGATTCGAGGGCCTTCCCTTCCTTGGCATGACACTCCGTGCACTTTGCGGGAATCAGCTTTTCCGTCGTGGTGAGCTGGTGCACGCTGCCATGACACGAGGCACACGCGGATTCGCCGAGGATGGAGTGGGCGCTGGTGGGGAAGGACTTGGCCTCGTCCGCATGGCACGTGGCGCATCGCACTTTGGCGATTTTGGCGGGATGCGGGAATTCTTTGATGGTGGTGTGGCAGTCTTTGCATCCGAGAACCCCGTGTGCGCTGGCGGCATGCCTGGCCGGGTCGATCGAAATGTCTTTCCCGGCGTCGGACTTCATTCCCGCCTGGCCATGGCACGCCAGACAATCCTGGTCCGCAGCGGGCAAAGCCGGAGCACCGATCAGGTAAACCAAAGCGACCAGAGTCGCGAGCATTTCAACACCCTTCTCCCCAATTCAACTGCAAACTGCTCTAGCGGTATGCGAACAACATGGCATAGATGATCCACAGCACGATGCAGAATCCCACCGCCAGTGCTGTCCAGGCGAAGGCTCGAATCGCACGGATGACGATCGCTGGATAAGCCTCCTCCATTTTTTCCTCCAGCTTGCCGCTGGCGACCAGCGCTTCGTACTCTCTTGGCTTGTCCCTTTGTAATTCTTCCACCGGCATACGCCCGGTGAATACCGTGATGTCCATGGGAAACTTTTCGGGCCGCAAGTGGGTATTGAAGAAATGCACGGTAAAGATGAAGCCCGTGGCGAGCAGCGCCTCGTCGCTGTGAATGATGGTTGCGATGTTGAGGAACGACCCCGGCAAAAACCGCGTGAAGAACACCGGAAACCACAGCGTAAGGCCGGTAGAACCAATCACCGCGATCCCCCAAAACACCGCGAAATAGTCGAATTTCTCCCAGTACGTCCAGCGGCCATAGGCAGGCCGCTTGCCCAAGCCCACAAACCACTTCAGCGTGCCCACGAACTCGGTGAAGTCCCTGCCGGAAGGGAGCATGCTGCTCGGTCCCAGCAGCAGCGCGCGCCACGAACCATGCACCCTTCTCTTCAACCGGTACAGGTCCACAAGATGGGTAATGAAAACTCCGAACATCACGACGGCGGCACTGCGGTGAATGTAGCCTGCGTTCTCGAATCCCCCGAGCAGATGAGAAAGCACCGCCGCCCATTTCGTGTAGGAGAACTTCAGGGTTAGTCCGGTCAGCGCCAGGGTAATGAAGCTCACGATCATGCAGATATGCAGGATCCGCTGCAGGCGGGTGAAGCGGATGAACTGGCGTTCTGCAACTTCGCCCTTAGGCATCGGCGCTCTCCTTGCTCGCGGGAGTTTCAGGCGTAGCCGCAGGTTCGGCTTCAGCGGCGCGCAACTCCCGGCGCATCTGGAAAGCCCGGGGCAGCCAGAGCAGGGTATGAAGGCCACCGATCACGAATGTCCCCAGGAGCAGCGCGGTCATGCCCCAGAAGGTGTAGAACAGGAAGGGGTACTTTCGCGGGTCGTGGTGCGTGGCGTGCGTCAGGTATCCGGCGAAGCGCCGGGTCGCGCCCGCATGGCACTTCTGGCAGGTGGCCGCCACGTTTGCCCGGCTGAGGTGCGACCGTGGATCCGTCACCGCAAGCACGTCGTGAGCTCCGTGGCAGTCATAGCACTTTGCCGCTTTCGTGTACCCAAGCCGCGACACCTTCCCGTGATAGGTATCAAAATAGGTCTTGGCGATCTCCGCGTGGCAGCGTCCGCACTGGCCCATCACGTCCAGTTGGAATTTGTCCTCGCCCGCGCGGCGGATGGCGTGCGCGGTGTGGCAGTCGTTGCAAACGGGAAGTTCCTTGGTGGACCCGCTTACCCGCTTGGCGTGGATGCTGTTCTCGAACTGCTCCTCGATGCCCTGGTGGCACCGGCCGCACGTGGCCGGCACGTTGGCCGGGTTGACACTCGATTCCGGATCGGTTCGGGGAAGGACATGGTGAGCGGTGTGGCAACTGGTGCAGGTCGCCGTCACCGTCAGGCCGGCCTTCAGTAATCCCGTTCCGTGAATGCTCTCCGTGTAGTTCGCGATGATTTCGTGCTGCCTCCCGATGTAGCGCACCGCGGCCTTCTGGCCCTCCCGGTGACAGCGCGCGCAAAGCTCGGGAACATTGGTCGGAAAGGTCAGCGATCGTGGGTCCTGTTTGCCCAGCACTCCATGCGTGCCATGGCATTCTTTGCAGCTCGGGGCATTGGGATCATTCTTGCCGTTAAGTTGTCCGTGGGTGCTGCTTACGTACTGCTTGCCAATTTCATCGTGGCAAGAGGTGCAGTCCACTCCGTGGGTGATCGTCTCGCAAGGCCGCACATGGGAAGCGTTGACCTCCGAGTGGCATTGGCTGCAGGCAACCTTTTTCTGACCCTCCCGGGCATTGCTGTGGCGCGAGTGGTTCACCTCGTCCGCATTCACGTACATGGATTGCCCGTCGCGCGCCCGGCGCAGTTTCTCGTCGGCGTGGCAATGCATGCAGTCCGCATCGGCCATACCCTGCGTATAGAAAACATTCCTGATCTTGTGCGGCTGATGGCAGTCCACACAGGCCGGCAGGACGTTGGCTTCCTTTTCCCACAGCGCCCCACGAATGATCTTGCGGTGGACCGCTTCGATTTGCGAGTGGCACTTCGTACAGGTGGCGGCTATGTTCCTTCGATTGATCGAGGAAGCGGGGTCGGTATGCGGCAAGATCAAGTGCGGGGTGTGGCAGGTGGCGCAGGTCGGGGCCACCGACAGTCCCTTCTTCAGCAACGCCTCTCCGTGGATGCTTTCGGAGTAGTTCTCCAGAATATTGTCCTGGGGAATGGGGCGGTTGCGCGAAACCGGAGTGCCTTCGCGATGGCACTGGCCACAAACGAAGGGCACTTTCATCGGCGCCACCGCGGACCGCGGGTCCTTCACCGGATAGATGTCGTGGTTCCCGTGACAGTTCACACAGCGGGGCGCCAGCGGATCGCCACGCGCAACCGCCTTCCCGTGGAGCGACCGGGCATGTTGCTCCTGCTCGGTGGTATGGCACGTGCCACACTTCACCGGCGCCGGCGTGTCGTGCGGCAGATCTTTTCCTTCCAGGTCGGCGTGGCAGCCCGTGCACCCGAAGCTGCCATGTATGGAAGTCGCAAATTTCTTTCCGTCCACGTACAGCGAAACCGTTTTGCCGGCTTGCGTCGTGCTCATGCTCTTGTCGCCGTGGCACGCCAGACATTCCGCTCCCGGTTGATCGGCTGCGCGCCCGGCTGCGCGTCCCGGTTCCGAAAACAGAAGGGAGAGAACTATGGCGAGAAGCGGCGCGACGATAATTCCCAGACCAGCGATCGAGTTCCGTCGCACCACTTTTGTTTCAGCCATCTCAAACTCCCGGCAATGCTTACTTCATGCCAAGATCCATAAGCACTTTCGGGTTTTGCTCCCCGACCGCCAGCAGGCTGTGGCACGCACTGCAATCGTTGGTAATGGTCTGGCCATCGGCGCTGGTGTGACTGCCGTCGTGGCAGCGGAAACAGCCCGGCGAATCGTTGTGCCCAAGATTATTCGGATGAGTGCCCCAGTTCACACGCATGTCCGGGAAGATGTTGCGCAGGTAGATCGCCGCCACCTCATCGCCCGCTTGCTGCACTACCGTGCGCCGCGTCTGATAGATCGCCGGGTAATTCGTCCGATAGAAATTGTTGAGTTCGTCAGTGATGCGCTGCTTGGCCACATCGCGCGCGGGATAATCCACCTTCAGAAGCTCGACCGCCTTTTTCCTGATGAACGGGAGCTCAGGGCTGATGTGCCCGAGAGACATTTGCTTGTCCACGGCATTTTCGGGCAGGTCGAAGGCATGCGTGGGCCGGTTGTGGCAATCCACGCAATCCATCGTGCGATGTTCTCCCTTGTCCAATTGTTGTTGGCTTGGCTTCGCATCGGTGGAAGTGAATTCGGTGGTCTTTCCCTGATCGTCGGTGAAATACACAACCGGGATCGTCTGCCGCTCGGGGTCAGTCGAAATGTAGCGGATGCGCGCGTTATCGGCGAGGTGGTGCCCGTGGATGCCGGCCGAACCCTGCCACGTTATCCCGCCCACTTTCAGCAGCAACACGTCCGTTTGAGGCGTGTTCTTTTCGTCGTTCTTGTAGCTGGTATTCACCAGGAACTTGTCGCCGGTAAAGCGCTGCGGCCAGTGACACTGCTCACAGGTTTCACGCGCTGGCCGAAGGTACTTGACCGGCGAAGGAACTGGACGCGAATAGGTGTGGAACGCTACGGCGAAGACCTGGCGCAGACCGGAAAGCTTCGATCGCACAAACCACCCGGCTCCGGGTCCGATGTGGCAATCGACACATTCCACACGCGAGTGCGGGGAATTTTGATAGGCCGCATACTCGGGGGCCATCACGGTGTGACAAGTCGTCCCGCAGAAACTCATTGAATCCATGTACTGCACGCCGCGGTACGATGCGGTCCCAAGAATGAGAAGATTGAGCACGGTCGCTACAGCCACCCATTCCAAGGTGCGGCGCACCATGGGCAGGCCCAGGTCGACGGATGGGTAAATTCCCGGCAGATTCCCGCTCTCGAGCAGACTTCGCCGCCTGAGCCAGATACCAAGTGGAATCAGGAGCAAGCCGAGTACAAAAATGCCCGGAAGGATCAGGAAGACCAGAAGGCCAATATAAGGATGCGGCGGCCCCGGCAAGACGATGTCATAGAACCAGAAGGCGATGGTGGTAAGCGCCGTGCTCGTCGTGACCACGGCACCCGTAAGAGTGACCGGATTCTGCGCCAGAAAATAGACTGGCTGCAACCAGTCTCGGATGCGTTCTCGCAGACTCATTTGAAACCGCTGCTCTCTTCCTTCTATTTTCTATCGGCGGCTGCACAGACACACTACACACTTTGCCGCGGATCATCCGCCGCGTTGAACAATCTCCCTAGATCTTGATGGCAGGAACCGGCCAGGACTACTTCTTCAGAGTGCGGATATAGGCCACTAGTCCCTTAATCTCCTCTGGCTTCAGAGACCCATACTTGGGCATCTTGTTCTTGCCGTTCGTGATGGTATCCGTGAGCTCCGCGTCCGACATCTTCTGCACGTCGGCAGTCGTAAAGTCGTGGGCGCCCATTTTCTTGCCCATCGCAGAACCGGTTCCGTCAGCACCATGGCAGGCTACACATTTCGATTTGAAGAGTGTCTCCGACGCGTTTTGCGCACGCGCCGACAGGGGAAGGCTGAGAACAACAGCGAATGCTGTTGCGATTGTAAATACTCTGACGTCGATTCTCTTCATCTTCAATCTCCATTCGACTTTCGTTGGCCCCAACACCAGAATCAGAATACATCTATAAAGCGCAATATTGAACTGTTGCAATATTGAACTGTTTCAGGGAGGAGGTTCTGTGACTCAGGTCACACATGTCTGTACCTTCAATGGCCTTCGGCAGACCAGGGGGACTGAATGGCATGCGCAACTTCTTCGTGATCACCAGCTTGATCAGGGGGTCTCGGCAGAGCTCAGGCATGCAGGCCTGTGAATGAGCTGCGTGATGGCCCTCACGGCACCTTGTGACGCCGGTCACGGCGTCACCTTGGAACGTGGGACCAAACTGGTGGTGAGGGTGAGGCTATGCCAAGGGATGATCGCAACCTGCTGGACGTGCTGAAGTTCGAGTTGGAGTTTCTTGAGCAAGGCGGGTACGGGCGATTGCCGCGCGAAGCCTGGCGGGCACGGTTTGTTTTCGAGGATTCCCCCACTTGCATGAACTTTAGCTCCAAGGATCGCGAACCGTGCAGCGAATGCCTCCTGATGCAATTCGTGCCAGAGAACGCGCGCGAGGAACAAATTCCTTGCATTCATATCCCGTTGTCGCCGAGCGGAGAGACTCTCGAGTGTTTGTACCGCACGGGGACACAGCAGGAGATTGAGGACGCGCTCGGCGCCTGGCTCCGGGCAACGATCCATCGGCTCGAAGCGGAAAAAGTGAAGCAAGCGGCATCCGCCGATTTGCCTCACTAGACGGTCTTCCAATACTCGATCTTTCCGAAGTACGCCCTTCGTTTTTTGTTTGCAACTGTGTCTACTGCCATCGAGGAGGATGTGATGACCGTGACCACCCAGAAAACTGTGCGGGAATTGGCCCTGGAAAACCCGGCTGCAACCCGGGTTTTTGAAAAGCTGGGCATCGACTATTGCTGCGGCGGCAATCAGTCCCTGGAACAAGCCTGCCGCGCGGCCAACCTCCCGATGGACCAAGTGCTGGACTCGCTGGAGATGGCCGAACCAGCAACGCGAGCAGCCCAGACGGACCGGGACTGGCAAAAGGAGCCTCTGTCTGACTTGATTGCGCATATTAGCAGCACCCATCACACGTACACACGCACGGAGATCGCCCGCCTCGGTCCTCTGTTCGACAAGGTCTGCTCGGTCCACGGCAAGAACCATCCCGAACTGCCGCAAGTGCGGGCCAGCTTTCAGGGTCTGGCCCAGGAACTGACCATGCACATGATGAAGGAAGAGATGGTGCTCTTTCCCTACGTAGTGCGAATGGAGGAAGCCGTCATTGAGCGGCGGCCTGTTTTGCCGGCCCCGTTCGGCAGTGTGAGAAATCCAGTTTCCATGATGGAACATGAGCACGACTCCGCAGGCAACGCACTGCGCGCCATGCGCCTAGCCAGCAGCGGTTACGCCCCGCCACCCGATGCCTGCGTTAGCTACCAGACCCTTTACAAAGCTTTGGCGGAGTTTGAAACGGACCTGCACCAGCACATCCATCTGGAAAACAACATCCTGTTTCCGCGCGCCATTGCGATGGAGCAGGTTCACTGAACAAGAGACCGTGGAAACTATGGATGGCGAGGATTTGTGTTAGTCATTTCCTTCAGGTAAAGCATCTCAGCGACTGGAACTTCCTTCGGCGATTTGCAGATCGAGGGCCACGCGTTCGCCGTTGATTAGGACTGTTCCAGCGTCCAGAAGTTGCTGGCCGGTGCAATCGTACTTCTCGTAGCAGCGGAGAGAAGAAAGCGGAAAGAAGAATTCCACGGCTTCGGATGCGCTGGCGGCTGCCTTGGGGGCAAGGTGTACGGTCGTGCTGAGGCCGATCCCGTCAAACTGTTGCTCATCCTTGAAATAAGCCAGCAGCGGACGGATGAGGTGGGCAACGTGGTCATCGAAGGCCATGGCTGCCAGCTTGTACCGCGAACCCGCGGCAGACACCGGTAAATCGGAATTCAGTGAGAGCTCAAGATAGATTCCCTGACGGAAAGCCACGAATTTCGGCGACGCGTAGGAAACGAAGTGGACCTGGGAATCCAGCTCTTTCACAATCTGGTCGACCTTTTGCTGGTTGGTGCCTTGCAAAGAAGACAACGCCTGGGGCGAAGTGTCCCGTACCGGAGGCGCTGGCGGCTCTTTTGGCTTCGGCAAACTCGTAGGAATCGCCGAGGTGCCCGGCGATTGTGCGCCACCGTTCCGGCTGGGAACAATTTCGACTGCTGCTTGAGAGGGAGCAGACTGGCCGTCGGTGGAATCGTCAGCCGCGGGAGCATTCGCAGCCAACTGGGGTCCTGCCCCGTTGAGCCAGATTGTGATGGATTGCGCGTTCAGAAACGCCTGCCCCTGCATCAGGGCCGCTTGCCGCGCGTCCTCGTCTTTGGCGGCCAGCAGCTTTACCGCAGCGGCCTGCGGCAGGAACACCATCAGGTTTTCCGGACGCTCCATCGAGACGCCCATCGCTTTCCCCAGAATGTGATGCGAAATCTCCACGGCGTACCCTTGAACATGCTGGTTGGTCTGAAAGCGCGGAACCGCTGCTTGCAAGACCGGCATCACCACGTTCAGAAAAGTGTTCCGGGCCCGCTGGTCGGGATTGATCTTTTCCGCGGAATAAGCCGCATAGTAGTTGCCCTGGATCGCGATCACAGTCTTGCCGTTATATCTGTCGAAGCGGATGGAATGCTGATCCGCGCGTTCTTGCCGTGCCTTGTCAAGATCGAGCTTGCGGCTGAGGTAGAACGGATAATCGAAGGGGTACGCCAGAATGTCCTGGCCTGCCAGCCTCAAGTCGTTCATGTATTGCTGCTGAAGGGCGCGGAGTTCGGGGTCTTTGATTTCCACCGGTGATACAACTTGAGCAAGCGAAACGCCGGCAGCCACCAGGACAAGGCCCAGCCAACCGGCCTTATTTTTCTGCATAGACCATTCCGGAAGCATGATAGGGAGGATCGGAGATCAGGCGGATGTAAGAAATCAGCGCCTCGATCTCAATCTTGCTGAGAGTATAGCCGTAGGGAGGCATCAATGCTGACCTATTGAGTGCGGGTCCGCCGTGGCTGATGATGGCGGTCAGGTCGGCGTCGCTCATTTTGTTCAAGGTATCGCCTTCGGTGAACGCGTGCGGCTTGACCTCAAGATTGTCGGAATTGGAAACACGCTCCGGCGTGGATTCCGGATTGTGACAGCGGGCGCAATACTTGTTGTCGAGCTGAAATCCCACCTGCTGCTGATATCCCAGCGCAATTTCTTCAATCTTCAGTTCGACTGCTTTATTAGCTTTGGTAAATGTGTGCGCAGTGAGTTGATACCGGCCTGCCATGCCGCCCACAGCGACGTTCGTGCTGAGCTGCCCGCTGGAATCGGTTAGGCCGCTCGCAGGATCAAAGCTGACGCCCGCAGGCCCGCTGAATTCGACCAGGGCCCCGGTGACGGCCGTCCCTTGTTCATCGTTGACCTGCACGACCAGGGGTTGTGCGAGGACCATGCCGGTGGCGCCAATCTGCTTGCCCCCACTCGACTCTACCAGTGCGGCGCCAAACGCCGTGGGCTTTAGAGCAGACCCTGGTCCCGGCCTGTGCGTACACCCTGCACTTACGAGAGTGAGGGCGACCACGAAGAGTGTCCGCAAGTGCCTGTTCATTTCTTGGCCTCCTGCTTGCCGGAACCCTTCAGTGTCATCAGGTATGCGGTCAGCGCGCGGGCATCTTCGTCGTTCATGTTGCGGTTCGGTTCGATGGCGCCGGGCCGCATGGTCTGCGGGTCCTTGAGCCAGTGGTAAATCCAGGCAGCGTTCAGGCGCGAGCCCACTTGGGTAAGCGTCGGTCCGACGTATCCTTTGTCGACCTTGGTATCAATGATGTGGCAAGACTGGCAGGCATATTTGGAATAAAACAGCTGCCGTCCCTGCTCCGCCTGAGCCGGCGGATATCCGCTGGAAGGCAGCGAATCGCGGTCGAATGCGGGAGTCTGATAAACCGTCATGATGTAATCGGTTAGTTCTGTGGCCTCGCTATCCGAAAGGTTGAACCGGGGCATGCGGCGGATCAGCGCCGGACGCAGCGTGCCGGGGTTCTTCAAGAATGCCAGCAGCCACTGCCGCTGCACCGAACTGCCTTCCCAGGTCAGATCTGGAGCCATGTCGCCGCCGCGGCCGTTAATCGCGTGGCAGCTAAAACAGGCCAGGTCCGCCATAAGCTGTCCGGGCTTGCCTGCGGGCTGGTAATTCGAAGGCGGTTGTGCAGGAACGGTCAATGCCAGGGGCAAATCATGTGCCCGGTCCGTGAGCGAGAGCAACGCGGTCGTTAACGCATCCACTTGCGCGGGTGCGAAGCTGTATTGCGGCATCTTCAGTGCCGATCCGAACGAGCGCGGTTGCCGTATCTTGGCCGAGATATAGTCCGGCAAAGTGTGCGGCATCCCGGGCAAGAAAATAATCTGGGTGAGCGGCTTGCTCCCGATGCGGGTCAATTCGGGAGCGAAATTGTCCGGTTTCTTGATGCCGCCGATCTCGTGGCATGAGGCGCAGCCGTACTCGGTCACCAGAAGCTTGCCGTGTGAAATCTGCTCTGGCGTGGAGGCGTCGAGATGCACATTGGCCAGTAGATCGGAATCAATCTTGTTTCCGAGGAAAGCAGTAAGTAGGGAAACTTGCTGATCGGTGAAGCGGTAGTGCGGCATGGCTGTTTCCGAATCGTAGACCCGCGGGTTGCGCAACCATGCCCGCAACCACTCCGGCTTCACCTTGTTGCCGACGCGGGTCAGTTCCGGACCGACATCGCCGCCGACCACATTTCCCGCGGCGTTCTGCACGGCATGGCAGGAGGCGCAGAACGATTCTCCGTACAAGCTGGCTCCAGCCGTCGGATCAACTGCTTTCTGATCTTTGGGACTTGGCGCCGTGTCACCGGGGACGGGTGTGCTGTTGGCGATCAGGAAAGCCGAGATATCGCGCGCGTCCGGATCGCTCAATTTGAAATTCGGCATCGTGGCGGTGACGGCGTAGGCCTGAGGATCCTTCAACCACGCATAAATCCATTCCCGTGTGCTCTTGTCCGCGATGTGAGAAAGCGAAGGCGGATCGTCGGCCGGCTTGATCACGCCGCCGCCGGGCAGTTTGATGGTGTGACAATGCACGCAGCCATACCGCCCCAGCAGATTGCGGCCCAGGTTTAGCTGCGGTGTGCCGGTCAACGGAGCGCGATGGCATTGCCCGCAGGAAGATTGCACATACCGCGCCGGCAAAAGCGGCTGCTCCCAGGCCAGCGTGCTGCGGTGGGCTTCCTCGACGGTGGTGGCAGCGCCTTGGCCACGGTGACACATCACGCAGCCGAACTGGTCCAGCGTGTGAGGGATTACCGGATGCCGGCGGAATGGCTGTGTGCTGACATCGGCGAGGGTGGCTTCTTTCAGTCCGACGTGGCAGGTCGTGCAGCGATCGACCGCTCCGAGCCCTGGAAGCCAGATCTGCTCGATTCCGCCGTGGAAATGACGCTGCAGTGTTACCGCGTCTCCGCGGCTCCGAATCAGCGCCAGATACCGGTTCTGGTAGTGGCGCCATTCACTGAAGTAATTTTTCGCCGGTGCGATGGCCATGGAAATTAACAACAGCAGGCTGACCACGCCAAAAGCGCGAACCGGATGGCCGAACAACGTCTGCCACAGGGACGACAAACTGTTCTTCGATGATTGCAATTAACTTCTCCAGGGCAAAACCCAGGACCAACCTGGGCCGCGGAAGAGTGTGCCCACCGCCGTGAGCACTACTAACTCGAACAGAAACCAGGTCATGATCCAGAAAGAAAGCGGTTTGGCAGCCAGATAGCGACGGAATGCCGAAGTGGACTGCGGAGAACTCTGCGCCGCCAGTACCATGAATCCGGCAACGATCAGGGTCGGCACCAGCGCCACGTAGACAGGTTGCTCAGGTAAGAACAATAAGAACAACGAGAGCCCCGCCGCGGCCAAGTAAAAAATAAGCAGACGACGCTTGCGATCCTTCAGGAACAAGCCTTCGGCCTCAATGTTGATGTTGAAATACGGAATCACAATCAGGGCGATCACGACCAGAGTCGGAACCAGCACACCCGCCACCACCGGCGGAAAGTAGTGCAGCATTTCCTGCAATCCGAGGAAGTACCAGGGCGCCTTGGCTGGATTGGGCGTATGCGAGGGATCGGCAAGGCCCTCGAGGGGTGCGTTGAACAGTAGAGACACACCCACTAACGCGATGGTAAGCACCTCGATGGCGACGAGGGCGCGGAACAGGACTTCCGGGTAGGTCTGCACCTGATCTTCGTCCGTAACCTTGACCTGCGCGGAGGTTCGCCTGGTGACGAAGACAACACGCCTCGGCGACTTGCGGGCGTTCGAGTCCATGCCGGCGACAAAATCTTTCGGATCGGTCATTGGTATTGGGCTCCCTTCGCGGCTGGCGCAGTCGATTGAGCCGCGACCGTCCTGGGCTCGCTTTGGTGCGCGTAGAGGCCGCCATCTTTGCGAATGCGCCAGAAATGCACTGCGACAAAAAGCATCGCGACCAGTGGCAGGATCATGCAATGCAGCACGTAGAAGCGCAGCAGGGCGTTGGCGTTTACCATATTGCCGCCCAGCATGAGGAAGTGAACCTTGTTGCCCAACACAGGCACCGCAGAAGCGATATTCGAACCCACCGTGATCGCCCAAAAAGCCAATTGGTCCCAGGGCAGCAGGTAGCCCGTATAGCTGAGCAGCAGCGTAGTCAGCAGCAGGATGACACCAATGACCCAGTTGAACTCGCGCGGCGGACGGTACGCGCCACGGTAAAACACTTTGAACATATGCGCGAACACCAGAAAGACCATGGCATGCGCGGACCAGCGGTGCAGGTTGCGTAGAAACAAGCCGGAGGAAACCACAAACTGCAGATCCTTGGTGTCGGCATAAGCCTGCGGCACGGAGGGATGGTAATAGAACATCAGGGGAATGCCCGTGCCTACTAATATGAGGAATGTTCCGAAGGTCAGGGTGCCCAGATACCAGGTCGCGTTAAAGGTGAGCATGCGGGTCCGCACCTTGGTGGGGAAAAGGTGCAGGAACACGTTCTGCTGTACCGCGAGCGCCCGATGCAGGGTGCTGGAGCCGGTCCCGCTGCGGAAAACCGAACGCCAAACCCGGGTCCCGCGCAACTCCTCGAAGTAGTTCGTGATTGTTTTTGCCACGCTTATATCCTCACAAACTGCATGGGACGAATATTGATGGAACGGTCCACCATCAGATCACCCTCATCGCTCACCCAGGTCTGCAGCCAGGGCAGCGGCTTGGGGGCCGGGCCTTCTATCTTTTCCCCAGGAGTTTTCTTGGGGTCAAAAACAGAAAATTTACTCCCATGGCAGGGGCAAGCGATGATGCCCAACTCAGGCTTCCATGCGGTCAGGCAGCCGAGGTGGGTGCAGACCGCACTCAGTGCAAAGAAACCTTCATGGGCATGGATGAGATAAATTCCCGAGTTCACGTCCAGCGTCACCGAATCCACGGCATAACTTTCCGGCCTTCCCGCGTTGACAATGGGAGACGGCTCGTACAAAACGTTGGGCGATAGAAACTGGTACGCAAACGCGGCCGTGCCGGCAGCGGCGATACTCAGCGATCCCAATCCCAGCTTCAGGAAGAAGGCGCGGCGGTTGAACTCGTTGCCTGGTTCCTCCGGAACGATTTGTTTTTCTTCGGGCATTGGCTACTTCGGGCCTCCAGCCGTGACCGGCGCTTTGGGGCGGAATGGTCCATCAATGGCTTCCACCGAAATCAATCGGGTCGGCTCGGCGGAAACCAGGTTGTAGGATTCCATGGTGATGGTGCCGACGGGACAGCGCATGGCGCAGAGCCCGCAGCGGATGCAGCGAGTTTCGTCTTTCAGCATGGCTGACCCGGTTACGATGCCGAGTTCGTCGGCTGCCACCTCGTCCAGTTCCACGCCAAACAATTCCTGATGTTCCCGGATCTGCTGCACCGCTTCCGGCTCGAACTGGATACGATCCAGGGAAACGAGCTCCAGGCAGTTTTCCGGGCACACATCCACGCAACCGCCGCACAGGATGCACATGCTGCCGTCTTCCGGGGTGCCCTCGAAGACTGTGTTCACCCAGCAATGCAGGCAGCGCTGGGCCTCCTCCATCGCGGACGCCGCGTCGTAGCCGACCTCGACTTCTGTCACTCCAGTTCGTCGCTCCAGCGGCAGCATGGGGATGGGAGGACGGGCAAGATCCAGCAGTTCCAAAGGCATGCTGTAGCGCTTGAAGACTTCCACTTCAATCGTGGGCTCAGGATGCTTCCGCCCACGCAGGAACTCATCAATGCCCACTGCGGCGCGCTTGCCGTCGGCGACGCTATCGATGATCAGGCGCGGGCCGAAGACGCAATCGCCACCGCCAAAGATTCCGTTCGCCGAAGTCATCAGGGTTTGCGGGTTCACCGCGATCAGCCCGCGCGGAGACAGTTCCACTCCGTCTTCCGGCTTGAGAAAGTCCAGATTCGGCGCCTGGCCGACCGCCATAATAATCGTGTCGCACTCCAGTTGAGTTTCGCTGCCTTCGTAGAACGCAGGATTGAAGCGCTTGTTCTGATCGAAGACCCATTTCGTTTTCAGCGTCTCCAGCGCTACCACCTTGCCATCTTTGCCGATCATGCGCTTGGGGCCCAGGCCGGGATGCATGACGATGCCTTCGGTTTCGGCCTCTTCAATCTCCTCCAGCGCCGCCGGCATGTCTTCGCGTTTTTCCAGGCAAACGAGATGCACTTCCTGCGCGCCCAGGCGCAGGGCAGAAAGTGACACGTCCACCATCTCTTTCGTGGCTACGGCACTGACGTTTTCCTGCGAAGGCTCGAGGTCTTCCACTCCGGCGACATGCTGCCGGACGACCTCGCGAGCCGCCGAACGCGCCACGTCCATGGCCACGTTGCCGCCGCCGATCACAAT